>TARA_R110002110_G_scaffold70800_2_pt1 | contig 14122 bp, 11 predicted proteins | sample TARA_R110002110 | Tara Oceans TARA_R110002110 (sample SAMEA4397330) | marine metagenome | biome: Polar Biome; feature: [SRF] surface water layer (ENVO:00010504); material: water (ENVO:00002006), including particulate matter (ENVO:01000060) such as... | depth 5 m
AATGATCGGACCGATGGCTTGAGTGGCCGCATTCGGCACAGCCCGGGAGACGGTGAAAGTACCGACTTGATCGGGCCGGGCAGCTTCCTGTGACGTCACCTGTTTCATCGGGTATTTCCTCCGTTTGCAGACCCAGAGGTAATCCACATCGATTTAAAGGACCTGCGCTAAATCTCAGCGATAGTTCAAACCATCATCGAGGTTTGCTTTCGGGAAGGCCTCTTTCTCGTCCCAATAATCCTGCGTAAACAGCCATGGCTGCCTGTCGCCCTGTTTCGGCATCAGGTGCAAGCTTCTCTGCAAATAGCCAGGGTTAAACACCTCCGGATCAACCCAGGGCCCGAGCTTTATATCAGCGTCTTCTTTGCGCAGTTCCGGCGTTACGACACTGACGCCCTTTTCTTCCATATGCTGGAAGATCCGGATCATCAGTTCAGAGACGAGATCAGCACGCATGGTCCAGGACGCTGCCCTGAAGTAGCCGAATACCCAGCAAAGATTTGGCACACCGCTAAACATGACGCCGCGATAGGCAACCGTTTTAGAGAAATCGACAAGCTCGCCATCAAGGTCAAACTCAATGCCGCCGAGGAGCAGCATGTTCAGGCCCGTGGCGCTGATGATGATGTCTGCTTCCAGTTCCTTGCCGGATTTGGTCAGAATACCTTTCTCGGTGAAGTGATCGATGTGATCGGTCACCATGCTCGCTTTACCACTGGCAATGCCTTGGAACAGATCACCATTTGGAACAAAGGCAATGCGCTGCTGCCAAGGCTTGTATTTGGGGTTGAAGTGAACGTCAGTCTCGTAGCCTTCTGGCAAATATTGTTGAACACCCGCCATCAGTTCTGCCTTCACGACATCAGGCTCGCTCTGGCAACGCTCGATAAGCTTCGCCGATGTGTACAGCACATTCTTTCTGGCGATTTCGTGAATCCACTCAGGCGAAATATCCAGCTCACGCAGCTGCTCCACCAGATCATTGCGGTTTGGCGCGGCGAACATATAAGTCGGTGAGCGCTGAAGCACGGTAATGTGTTTAGCGTCATCTGCCATAGCAGGCACGATGGTTGCCGCTGTGGCACCCGAGCCAATCACCACAATATTTTTGTCTTTGTAGTCGAGATCTTCCGGCCAGGCTTGCGGATGAATGATCTGGCCTTTGAAGTTTTCCATACCGGGCCATACCGGTGTGAAGCCCTTTTTATGTTCATAGTAGCCTTGGCACATCCACATGAAGTCGGTGGTGTAGGATTCAAGCTCGCCGCTATCCAAACGCTCCGAGATCACAGTCCATTTCTTGTCAGCGCTAGACCAGGACGCTGTCCTGACCTTGGTCTGATACTGAATGTGTTTTGCGATATCCTGTTCATCAATCGCTTCTTCGAGATACGCAAGAATCTCATCGGCGGTGGCGATCGGTGGTCCCGACCAGAGTTTCCAGCCGAACCCAAACGTGAAGAGATCACTGTCAGAGCGGATACCGGGATAAACATGCGAACGCCATGTACCGCCAAACGACTCAAGCGCATCCAGCAATTTGAATGACTTCCCGGGCATATCCTTTTGCAGATAATAGGCAGCATCGATGCCCGATATGCCTGCGCCAACAATCAATACATCGACATGGCCCATCTGCTTAATTTCGCCGACGGGCTTCGTAGCAACTACATTCATCTAGTGTTCCATTTCTCTTCTAGTACGGATGCAAAATTCTATAGGCCACATCGAGGCAACTCGATGTGCAGCCTGAAATGATATTGGACGACCAAATCCAGCGAACGGTTTGGCGTATGCGCCGCGGCGAACAGTTGAGCTCACCAGCCCCGAAACGTGCTCATGCAAAGTCGGGATATTCGTCTTTCACCCATGCCAGCATTTCCCGCCGAAACAACAAGCCGGCCTGATCACCTGCAATGATCATCTCTTCGTAGCTTGTGTCGTCGGATTCCAGCAGTTGCTGCATATTTCTTACGGCGACCGTATCCTCGTCGAAGGCTGTGCTGAACAATTGCTGCGTCATATCCTTCACAGCGTCGTTCGGGAATGGAAAATCATTATAGAGCGCCCACCAGTAATGAGCGGTCGAATTGGTTTCCGGCGTGACGAAATGCATGACAAAAGTCTTCACTTCAAAGTCGTCTTCGCCCGGCTTTCCCTTGACCTCCAGAGGCGAGTATCCCCACCAAAGGCGCGGCGCGACGGAAACACCGCCATTGCGATTCAGAACCTCTCTATCGCCCACTCTTTCATGTATTTCGGGCGGATAAGTCGTCTTGAGCGCCTCCCAATCTGAAAACAGACGATGACAGAAGACGCCCTTCTCATTATTGCCAACCTCTAATTCCGCGCGACCGTATTCCACGCCAACGCCAAATGTATTGGCGTGTAAAAAAGAGAAATGGGTCAGGTCGTTGAGGTTTTCCATCAAGAGTAGATAGTTGCTCTCGATACGCTTGATACCGTGGACGAAGTGAAAATTCGGATCTTCCATGAAATCGAAGGCGGGAAACTTGCTGTCATCAACAGCTTGTTCATCACCCATCCAGATGAACACATAGGGCCCGAGTGTGCGTAACGGATACTTTCTCAGCTTCCGCGCGGGGATATGATCTTGACACGGAATATGTACAACGCTTCCATCGGTATCATATTCCATACCGTGATACCCGCAAACCAGACGGTCTTCGACCACCTTCCCGTCCGCCAGAGGGAATGACCGGTGAAGACATCTGTTCTGAAAAGCGTGCAGCTCGCCGTTGGATGTGCGGTAAAACACAATCGATTTATTGAGCAGCGTTTTCGCCAGTGGCGTCTCACCGAACTCTTCGTCCACTCCGGCTACATACCAGTGATTATAGACAAGTGGCAGCTGGATATACGATTTGACATCGGCAATCGGCGATCTGTTGTGAGATGTCGCGTGAAGTTGATGTTGCATTACCTCTCCCCTGTTTTTGCGTCGTCAGCTCTCTCGAAAAATTATCCCCAACAACACTTTGGACCCGCAGGAATCAGAATCCCTGCAACTTCGCCTTATACGGAGCATCGCCCCTCGTCCTTTTGGAACCAGCACCAAGATCCCGGCTTCTCCGATGGGACGCACACGGCATCACCTACCCCATTTTGTCCTATTGTATTACAATATTACCGTGAGGGTACAATGTGACCCGTGATGTTGTCCAGCATCTGACGACGGGGTCCGGTGTAGCTTTCAGCGCGAGTGGGTCGTGACCTTCCGGCATCGAAGAAACAACACGTTCAACCCATAAAACCGGCAGGCGGCACTTCGATAAGTTCCCCCTACTTCCCGTTCTGATATTCCGCAATCTTGAGCTTGCCGAGCTGCGACATATGCACTTCGTCCGGACCGTCGGCAATGCGCAAGAAGCGATTGAGCGTAAAGAATGCAGCGATCGGTGTGTCGGCGCTGACCCCCATGCCGCCATGCGCCTGAATAGCGCGATCGGTCACGGTTTGGGCCATTTGCGGAGCGACGACCTTGATGGCGGCGATGAGGTCGCGCGCTGCCTTGTTGCCGAAGCGGTCCATGTGATCGGCAGCCTTCAAAGTCAGCAGCCGCGCCTGCTCGATCTCACACCATGATCGGGCGATGTCCTGGCGGATGCTCGACTGGTCGGACAGTTTCTTGCCGAAAGCGACGCGGCTTTCAACGCGACGCGCCATGATTTCCAATGCGCGCTGCGCCTGTCCGATGGATCGCATGCAATGATGGATGCGGCCAGGCCCGAGGCGGCCTTGCGCGATTTCAAATCCTTTGCCTGCGCCCATAATAATGTTGCTCTTGGGAACCCTGACGTTTTCAAGGCGCAGTTCTGCTTCGCCGCCCGGTGAATTGTGACTGCCAAAGACAACCTGATTGCGGACAATGACGATGCCGGGTGTCTCACGCGGAATAATAATAGTGGATTGCTGCTGATGCCGCGGCGCTTCAGGATTGGTCTTACCCATCAGTAAGAGAAGCTTGCAACGCGGATCCATGATTCCCGAAATCCACCATTTGCGACCATTGATGACGTAGTCGTCGCCATCGGCACGGATTTCCGTTTCGAGGTTTGTCGCATCTGAGGAAGCAACCTGCGGTTCGGTCATGAGATAGGCGGAGCGGATTTCGCCGTTGAGGAGCGGCATCAGCCAATTCTTCTTTTGAGCTTCCGTGCCGAACTTCGCCAGCACTTCCATATTGCCCGTGTCGGGCGCGGCGCAGTTGAAAACTTCCGACGACCAGGGCGAACGGCCCATGATTTCGGCCAGCGGCGCGTATTCGAGATTGGTAAGGCCGGGGCTGTATTCGCCGTATTCCTCCGGCAGGAAAAGGTTCCAGAGCCCTTCCGCCTTTGCCTTTTCCTTCAACTCTTCAAGCTTCGGCCATGGCTTCCACAGGTTTTCGTGGTTCGTCACCCAGTCGTAGTGCGCCTGTTCATTCGGATAGATATGGGCGTCCATGAAAGTCTGCATCTTCGCGATGAGACCCTTGGTCTTTTCGTCATGTTCGAAGTTCATGTGTCTGTCCCTTAAGTCCAATATCAGGAAAGGATGAGGCCGCTTTCGGCGATAAACGTTTGGCCATAGATGTATGAAGAGAGCGGCGAGGCGCGAGAGAGCTCCACGCCCGCCATTTTTTCAGACGACCCAGCGCAGCGCGCGTTCGAATAGGCCAACGGTGCTGGCGTGAAGCCGATCGCCCGTTTCCTTAGGCGCTTTGCCTTCACAAGCGCGGGCATACGTGCCCTCAAGGATGATGCCGAGCTTGTAGCAAGCGAGAACGGCGTACCATTCGATGTGGCTTATATCGCGCGAGGTGCGCGCACCATAGTGCGAGACAAGTTCGTCCACGGATGGGAAGCCGGACCATGGCTCGACACCGACAGCGCCGCCGCCACGCGGTTCGTCGCCTTGCGGCCATGTCGCCATCAGCCAACCGAGATCAAGTAGCGGATCGCCGATCGTCGTGAGTTCCCAGTCAACGATGGCGGCAAGTTCGGGGCCGTCATGGCGATACATGACATTGGCGAGGTGATAATCACCGTGGATGATACCTGGTATCGAATGCGCGGGCCTGTTTGCGTCAAGCCATTTCGCAACCTTCACAACACCGGGAATACCGTCAGGCCCCGGCCAAGAGGGGAATTCGTGGTAGCTTTCAAGCTGTGTGCGCCAACGGGTAACCTGACGTTCGAGATAATTGTCGGGCTTGCCAAAATCGGTGAGACCAACCTTCACATAGTCAACAGCGCCAAGCGCGGTGATGCCCTCGACCAGCGCAAGACCCATGCGATGGCGGATTGCAGGATCGCCTGCATGAAGAGGCGGCAGCCCAGACACCGCATTGAAACCTTCTACCGGCTCCATCAGATAGAAAGCGGCGCCAATGACATCTTCGTCAGGGCAGGCAGCAAGAAGACGGGGATGGGGGACATCGGTGTCGGCAAGCGCGGCCAGCATACGCGCCTCCCGGCGCATGGTTTCATTCGAGTTCTTGCGCAAATGCAACGGCGGGCGGCGGAGCACATAGGCCCTGCCTGCGTAAACGAAACGCAGCAGAATATTTTGCGTGCCGCCGGCGAGAAGCATGGGCTCCGAGACAGCCCCAGTGCCCAGTCCGCACTTGTCCATCCAGCGCGCAAGCGCATCCAGATCAACCGGAATTTCTCCCAAGACCTTCTCTCCCTGCTCCCGGATCTGAGTCCGGCTGATGTTAGGTCAATCGAATTATCCAATTGACCTAATACGCAAGAACGGGCAATCTGTCAACATGAGCGAGGCAACCTCCAGAACCGAGTTGGGTCACACAGCGCGCGAGCAAATCAAGCTCGCGGCGCGGCAGCTTTTTGCAGCACGTGGCATCGACGGTGTGTCCGTGCGCGAGATCGTGGACGCCTCGGGCCAGAAGAACCACGGTTCGCTCTCCTATTACTTCGGCACCAAGGAAGCGCTTGTGCGCGAACTTGTGACGGATGGCGCGAAGCTTATCGACAATCGCCGCAATGCCTATCTCGACCTGCTCGAGTCCCGAGGCGGTCCAAATGATATTCGCGAAGTTGTGGAGGCGCTGGTCTATCCATCCGTCAATCTCTCGGAAGAAACGGAAACGGCGGAAGACAGTTATATTCGCTTCATCACGCTGCTTGGGATGAGCCATCACAACCTCTTCATGGAGGCGCTCGAAAATCGCTGGAACTCCGGCTATCTGCGCTGCCTCGATCACCTACGACGACTCATGCCGGACATGCCAAACGCGGCAAAGAACCAGCGCTTCGTCTTTCTCGGGGTCTATATCAGCGGCGTGATCGCTGCGCGGGAGGCGGCGCTCGCTGATCGTTCCCGTCCGCATCCGATGTGGCAAGCAGAAGCCACACTCAGCCATTTCATCGATACGATTACGGCAATGCTCACCGCACCACTCGACCCCACGCTGGCGGCAAGCTGGCATTCGAACGGCACGGAAGAAGGTCCGCGCGCAATCGTCGGATCAGTTGGCATGATCCTGGACTAGGAAAGCGCGACAGATCGCCGGGAATTAGAGTGTTCGACATCACTACGATGAGACCAAATCCTCCTTCTTTAAAACCTCAATTCTGTCTCACAGACCTGATGCTGAACACTTTGAAAAAACACAAGCGCATCAACGAAGGATTGCCAACACGGGTCTAGTCGAACGGCGCAAAGTTGCCCTTCCCCACATTTCCACTCGACTTCCTCCTTCAACAGAGCGTTGCTGTGACTGTAAGGCGCAAATGAGCGCCCAGCATAGACCCGCCCCGCAGCGCCTTAGCCTCCCGGGGCTTCCGACAGTGACGGCATGAGCCGCCACCAACGAAGTCCGAAGGAGGCAACCCATGAAGACGCAGAGCAACAAGGCACCAGCCCGAAAGCCCACGAAGAAGACTGCATCGCAACATCACAGGCGTGCGAAGCCGAACGCGGCTGCAACAAAATCGGTCGCCAAGATGCGCGCGGTACCCCGGTTGGCAAGGCCTTCCGGCACAGGGGCTACTACATCAAGCAAGCTTGCCACCGTTATCCAGATGCTGAGGCGCCCCAGTGGAACAACCATCAATGATCTAACCGCGGCAACGGGATGGCAGACACACTCGGTGCGTGGATTGTTGTCGGGCACGATCAAGAAGAAACTCGGTCTCAAACTGACCTCCGAGAAGGTAGCGGGTGTCCGCTCCTACCGGATCGGCTCGTGAGGTTATCATGACTCGGATTGCAAAGAGGGCGGCGGTAAAGCGTCGCCCTGGCTCAGATGATGACTCAGAAGAGTCTTCGTCCCAATCTGTCACAGCAACAGATCACCTCAATCAACAGATCGCGGCGCTGAGTTCGCTCGGCGTCGCCGACCTGCGCAAAGCCTGGGCGGAGCGCTTCCACCGCCCGGCTCCTCCAATCCAGTCGGCTGACGTCCTGCTCCGCCTCTTTGCCTGGAGGCTGCAGGTCGCGTCACTCGGCGATCTCGATGCCGAGACATCCTCAAAGCTCGCGCGTCTGAAGACAAGTTTGCCGCCTCGCGCCGCAGAGGCATCTTCATGGGAGGCAACCCATCTTGCCCGGATGCTCCGTCTCGCGTTCCTCGCGCCTGATATTCAGCAGGCGATCATCGCTGGGCGTCAGCCCCAGAGCCTTCGTCTTCGCGCTCTACTTGAGACCGATTTACCCGCCAACTGGTCGGGCCAGCGCCAAGTTCTCGGCTTCGCCTGAATTATCTCTGAACTCGAAAACAGATGATCCACTCAAAGTGTGGGTCAATTTTCTCACGCCGGAGCAAGGGGCCTGAAAAGGCCAGATCAGGCGCCCATTTGGAGGCGCTTTTGTCTCTGAAGACCCACACATATACAGCGCAAGCGCCCGTTATCACGGGACAATTCCGGATGCAGTGTCTGATAGAGCAAAGTTGAAAGGTATGGTTGGTGCGCCCGGAACGATTCGAACGTCCGACCCTCAGATTCGTAGTCTGATGCTCTATCCAGCTGAGCTACGGGCGCATGCACATCGAGGCTCTTGAATGAGCCTTGAGCGGGAGACCCGCCCTCGTCGAAGGCCGGCCACTCTTAAAGCCTTGAGGGCCCGAACGCAAGAGGCTGGCGCTCGCGAAAACGGCCCCGCGCGCCGCCCCGGGGGCCGGGTATCGGCCCGGTCAGGCCTCGTGACGGGCGCGCCACGAGGGGGCATTGCCGAGGCTCACCGCCTCATGGACGCCCCTCGCAATGGCGCGGGCGACGCAATCGGCCGCCAGCGCGCCAATCCCCGTCACGATCCGGTAGCGCGCTTCCGCGCCCAGCGGGCAGCCGCCCGTGGCGAGGACGAAAATCGTGTCGCCATCGACCGGCGTGTGAACGGGGCGGATGGCGCGGGCGAGACCATCCTGGGCCATGATGGCGACGCGGCGCGCTTCGACCGGCGTGAGATCGGCATTCGTCGCGACGACGCCGATGGTGGTGTTGGAGCCCGGCGCGATATCGGCCTTGGAGCCTGTGAACGGATCCAGCGCGGCAAAGGCGGGAAGCGGGTCCGGCCAGCCGCGCGCACCGAATTCACCATCGAGTTCATAAGGCGCCGCCCAAAAGCAGCCGCTGCCGGGCATGACGACGGCCCCGAAGGGATTTACCACCATCAACGCGCCGACCGCGAGGCCGCTCTCGGTAAGGGCGGAGGCGGAGCCGAGGCCACCCTTATATTGTCCGGCAATGGCGCCGAGCCCGGCGCCCGCATTGCCAAGCGCGAAATCCGCGGTCGCGCTCTCGCAAGCCGCGCGGCCCAGCGCACGATAGGGCGGCTCTTCGCCCCAGCCCTTGTCGCCGCCATTGGCAAGATCGAAGAGGATGGCCGCCGGCACGATGGGCGAGACCAGCGGGCTTGAACCGGCGCGAAAGCCGCGCTCGCGCACGCCAAGCCAGGCGAGAACGCCGGAGGCCGCCTCAAGGCCCCAGGATGAGCCGCCCGACAGCACCACGCCATCCACCTCATCGACCAGCGAGACCGGATCGAGCGCATCGGTCTCGCGTGTGCCGGGGCCGCCGCCACGCACATCGACGCCGGCAACCGCGCGCGCCTCAGGCAGGAGGACGGTGACGCCGGTGCGCGCCGGAATATCCTCCGCATTGCCCACCGCGATACCGCCAACATCGCCGATATGGTTGCGCGGGCCTTTGCGGATGGCGCCGAAATACATATGTCAGACCTCTTCAGTCAGGTTGAGCGCTTGCGAATGCGCGTGCGGCCCTGCAAGAATGGACCGCCCAAGCCGTTGAATCCAGTGCATGATTTTCGAGACCATCCGCAAATGTCCGGCCGGTGCAACGGCATGAGGGATGGGCCCGGCGGATGGCGGGCAAACCGGGGCCAGACAGGCAGATAGCCGCCGCACCATTTGCGGGAAAGACGGCACGCGAAAGGGGAGAGGTGAGATGAGGCTGACACGAATTCTGGCGGCGCTCGGCGTGGCCACGGCGATTTTGCTGCTGGTTCTCGCCGGGTTCTCACATTGGTGGGAGGCGCCGGACAAATCCGCCCCCTTCATGGTCGTCTCCGCCAATCCCTATGCAAGCGAAGCGGGCGCGGCGATGCTCCGAAAGGGCGGCAGCGCCGTCGATGCGGCCATCGCGGTGCAGGCCGTATTGTCGCTTGTCGAGCCGGAATCATCGGGTCTCGCAGGCGGCGCCTTCATGATGCATTACGACAAGGCAAGCGGCGCCATCGATGCCTATGACGGCCGCGAAACGGCGCCAAAGGGCGCGACGCCCGCGCTCTTTCTCGACGATGACGGCGCGCCGCTTCCCTTTCTCAGCGCCATGATCAGCGGGCGATCCGTCGGCACGCCCGGCGTTGTGAAGATGCTCTGGCTCGCGCATGAGGCACACGGCACACTTCCCTGGGAGGTGCTGTTCAAGCCGGCGATCAAACTCGCCACAGAAGGCTTCCATGTTGCGCCGAAGCTTGCGGAAGCGATCGCGCGCGACCCGGTTCTGATGACCATGCCGGTGGCGCGGGACTATTTTTACCGCATGGATGCGAATGCAAAGCGCGTGCCGGTGGCCGAAGGCGATATCCTGAAAAATCCGGCCTATGCAAACACACTGAAGCTTGTTGCCGAAAAAGGCTGGCGGGGTTTCTATGAAGGGCCGGTGGCGAGCGGCATCGTGATGGCGGTGCAGAACGCACCGGCGCGGCCCGGCATGCTGTCACTCGAGGATTTTGCATCCTACGAGGCGAAGCGGCGCGAACCTCTATGCGCGCCCTACCGCACCTACCGCGTCTGTTCGATGCCGCCGCCGACCTCGGGCGGGCTGACCGCCCTGCAAATCCTCGGCATCCTGGAAAATTACGACCTCAGGGGCATGGGCGCGATGACGCTGACCGCGATCCATTTCATTGCCGAAGCGGAGAAGCTTGCCTATGCCGACCGCGACAAATATATCGGCGATCCCGATTTCGTGGACGTGCCGGTCGCAGGGATGCTCGACAGCGGCTATCTGAAATCGCGGGCGGACCTGATCGATGCGAGCCTCTCGATGGGCAAGGCCGAGGCGGGCGAACCGAAGGACGAGCGCGCCATGAACCTTGGTCCTAACCAGCCCGTGGACAAGCCCTCGACCAGCCATTTCAGCATTCTCGACAGCGACGGCAACGTCGTTTCCATGACGACATCGGTCGAAGGTCCGTTCGGCTCCCATCTCATGTCGGGCGGCATGATCCTTAATAATCAGCTTACGGATTTTTCCTTTACACCCGAGGAAGACGGCAGGCCGGTGGCGAACGCCGTCGCGCCGGGCAAGCGTCCGCGCTCTTCGATGACGCCGGTGATCATGTTCAACAAGGATGGCGGCTTTCATTCCGCCGTCGGCTCGCCGGGCGGCAGCCGCATCATCGGCTATGTGACGCAGACGCTGATCGCAATCGTCGATTGGGACATGGACATGTTGGGCGCGACCGGCCTGCCGCGCTTCCTCGACCGGAACGGCGCGCTCGAAATCGAAGCGGGGACACCGCTCGAACAGATGACTCCAGAGCTGGAACAGCTCGGTCACGAGGTGGAAGCGGTGACGCTGACGAGCGGGCTGCACGGCATTCTGGTGGCGCCGGACGGGCTCGACGGCGCCGCCGATCCGCGGCACGACGGCAATGTGGTGACGGGACTGCGCGAAGCGGCAGCGGCATCAGCAGACAATTAGCCGGCGGCCTCGCGGGCGGCACGCGCCAGCCCCAGCAGCGCCGGATCGGCACGGCGGATGACGAAGACGGGGATCTGTTCGAGATAGGAGCGGAAGCGTCCCTTCGCCTCAAAACGGGCCCGGAACAGGCTCTCATCGAAGAGCCCCGGTGCGGCCGCGAGCCAGCCGGGCACAATGCCGCCGCCGATATAGATGCCGCCGCGCGCGCCGATGGTGAGCGCGAGATTGCCGGCGACGGCCCCCAGCCAGCCGCAAAAGAGGCGCACGGCTTCCACGCAGACGGGGCAATCGCCCTTTAGCGCGCGGCGGGCAATCTCGGGCGCCGTCAGCGGCGCCGTGTCCTCACCGCCCGACAGCGCCTTGAGCGCCTCGTAAAGCGTGACCAGACCCGGCCCCGACAGCACGCGCTCGGCGGAGACATGGCCGTGGCGCGCGTGGAGATGAGCGATGATGGCCGCCTCGCGCTCGCCGGCCGGCGCGAGATCGACATGCCCCCCCTCGCCCGCGACAGGGATTTCATGGCCGGTCTCGAAGACGAGCGCCGAGACGCCAAGCCCGGTGCCCGGCCCCAAAATTCCCGCCGATGCACCCGCAATGGCGGTGCCCACGCCCGCGACATGGTGAAGATCGCCGCCCGAGAGCGCGGGAACGGACATGGCAAGTGCCGCAAAATCGTTCATGAGGCGCGGACGACGCACGCCGGTCACACGCGAGAGCCCGTCCAGCGTCACATCCCAGGGGCAGTTCGTCATGGAAATATGCGCCTCAGTACCGCTCCCTTCCACAGGCCCGGCGGCGCAGACGGCAACACCGGCGATGACGGGGCGCTCCATTTTCTCGAGAAAAAGCGTCAGAGCCGCTTCCAGGTGCGGATGATCGGCGGTCAGGAAGACCGAGGGCTCCGGCATATCGATTGCGCGCCCGCGCAACCGGGGGAGCGCAAACCGCGCATGCGTGCCGCCGATATCAGCGACAAGAAGGACGGCATCCGCGCCCGGATCCCGCGCAGCGCTCACGACACGGCCGAACGCCGCGCCGGCGCGGCGGCGGCAAGGGTCGTCAGGAATGCGTCGCGCCAGTGCGCGACATCCTCGCCTTTCAATCCGGCCATCAACGCCTCGAACCGTTCGCGCCGCTCATGCAGGCTCATGTAGCGCGCGATTTGCAGGGCGTCCGCCACACCCTTCACATCATAGGGGTTCACGATAATCGCCTCGGGCATCTGATAGGAAGCGCCGGCAAAGCGCGACAGAATAAGGGTGCCGGGATCTTCGGGATCCTGCGCGGCGACATATTCCTTGGCGACAAGGTTCATGCCGTCGCGAAGCGGCGTGACAAGGCCGATCTTGCTGGCGCGGTAGAGACCGGCGAGCGAGCGCCGCGACAATGGCCTGTTCAGATAGCGCAGCGGCAGCCAGTCGAACTCGCCGTAAGCCCCGTTGATATGGCCCGAAAGCCCGTCGAGTTCGTCACGCATATCACGATATTCGCGAACCTCGTCGCGCGAAGTGGCGGCAATCTGGAGATAGGATACCGCGCGGCGCGCTTCGGGATAGTCTTGCAGCAGGCGCTCATAGGCGCGGAACCGCTCGGCGATCCCCTTCGTGTAGTCGAGCCTGTCGACGCCGACGATCTGTGTACGTCCGTTCAGCGCGCTTGTCGCCTTTTCGAACTGCCGTTTTGCATCCTTGTTACCGGCCGCCATCATGGCAAAGCCCTCGGTGTCGATGCCGATGGGGAAAGCCCGGACCGTGACCGTGCGGCCAAAGCATTGCAGCCGGTCTCCGTCAGCCGTGCCGTGCGCCTCACGCACGACATAATCGCGAAAGCGTTCGCAGTCGCGCTCCGTCTGAAAGCCCAGCACGTCATAGGCAAAGAGGCCACGCACCATCGAGTCATGATGGGGCAATGTCGAGAGCACCTCGCGCGCGGGAAAGGGAATATGGAGGAAGAAACCGATCGACTGCTCCGCACCCATCTGGCGAAGCTCATTGCCGAATGCCAGAAAATGATAATCATGCACCCAGATTGTGTCGTCCTCTTTCAACAGCGGATAGAGGACGCGGGCGAGTTTTGAATTCACACGCCGATAGCCTTCATAGTAGCGGCGGTCGAAGGCGGTGAGGTCGATGCGGTAGTGGAAGAGCGGCCAGAGGCACCGGTTGGCGAAGCCGTTATAGTAGTCGTCATATTCCTCGGGATTCAGATCCACGGTCGCGAGTGTCAGACTTCCATTCTGTTCCGTTCGCGCGCTGTCGGTTTCGTTCTCGCTGACATTTCCGCTCCATCCGTACCAGAGGCCGCCGCGCGCGCAGCGCATCGACCAGCGCCACGGCAAGTCCGCCCGCCCGCGCGGCATCCTTGACCGGACCGACGCGATTGGAGACGACGACGAGGCGGCTCATATCCGTTCTTCCCATCTGCGGCTCAACCGCATGGCCGCATTGATGATACCGACGAGGGAATAGGTTTGCGGATAGTTTCCCCAAAGCTCGCCCGTCGCCGGGTCGGTATCCTCGGAGAGAAGTCCGAGAGTGTTGCGGCAGGACAGAACGGATTCGAAAATTTCGCGCGCCTCTTCCGTCCGGCCGACGCGGGCAAGCGCATCGATATACCAGAACGTGCAGATGTTGAAAGCGTTCCGGGGTGTGCCGAAATCGTCCGCCGTTGCATAGCGGAACATGTGCTGGCCGCGACGAAGGGCCTTTTCGACCGCGTCCAGGGTGGACTGGAAGCGCGGATCGGACGGCTGAATGAAATTCACTTCCACCATCAGCAGAAGTCCCGCATCGAGTTGATCGCCTTCAAAGCTTTCCGCGAAAGCGCCGATCTCATCATTCCACGCCCGCTTGCAAATCGTCTCGTGAACCTCGCCGGCGAGCGCGGACCAGTAGCGCCAACGCTCGGGAAGACCGAGATGGTCCGCG
>TARA_R110002110_G_scaffold195805_2_pt1 | contig 14103 bp, 14 predicted proteins | sample TARA_R110002110 | Tara Oceans TARA_R110002110 (sample SAMEA4397330) | marine metagenome | biome: Polar Biome; feature: [SRF] surface water layer (ENVO:00010504); material: water (ENVO:00002006), including particulate matter (ENVO:01000060) such as... | depth 5 m
CTCATCCTTTATTTGGTGATAATGCCACGAACATCTCTTGTTGGCATTGAAATAGAGTAATTTCCCGCAGTATTCTTCTTTGTTGACAATCCAGCGCTCCCAGCCCCAACCCTTATCAACATGCTGCATTGTCACATCTTTTACCACACTGTCTTCCCTCCGTCGATGATCATGTTTGCGCCTGTCATATAAGAACTGGCGTCTGAACATAAAAATGCGATTGCGCCTTTATATTCATTAATGTTTGCCATTCTATTCATAGGATTTAAGCTGGAAATCTTCTCAACCATGTGCTCTGGAATTCTTTCGTTCCAAATACCACCAGGGCTGATACAGTTAACGCGTATGCCGCGTTCACCAAAATAAGTTGCCAGATATTTTGTCATGCCCACAACTGCCCACTTTGAGGCAACATAAGTAATGGGTTTAACATTTTGTTGATGCTCCTCAAGCCCCTCTTGTCTATATATTCGTTGATCTGGACCGATATTTGCTAGGCAAGAAGCAATATTTATGATTACGCCGCCGCCGTTTTCAAGCATCTTGTTAGCGAATACTTGTGAACACAAAAAGGTACCATGTAATGTTGCACTAATTCCCTCTTCCCAATATTCCTGCGTCATTGTTTCGAATCTGGAACTTGGAGACATGCCCTCTGAGCTTTCAACCTTGGGATCCTTGGCAGCATTGTTAATTAAGATATCAACCTTATCAAGCTGTTCTGCAACAGCCATGATTGTATCTTTCTTAACGACATCCATATAAAACGGTATTGCCGAGCCATCCCCATATTTTTTATTTAAAAAAGCAGCTTTTTCAATTACCTTGTCTTCATTATGATCCGTTAATACCACAGTTCCGCCGAATTCAATAATTGCTTCAGCGTGCTTTGGGCCAAGGATTCCCCCTGCCCCTGTTATAACAGCAACCTTCCCAGTGAGGTCAAAAATATTATCTTGCATTGTATAGTCCTTCTAAAATGTTTTTATGTTGTAGCAAGGTAACGACTTCATTTCCAGCAGCGCCCCTTGCAGTTTGTAATGTATAGCACCCACCATACCCGACGGAGGTGAGCTTGTCAAATATTAATCTAAAATCAGTGTCTCCAGTATTCGGATAAACAGTTTTTGCATCATATGTTCTGTCTTTAAGGTGCACATTGTTTATTCTTTTATAAAAGGCATCAATGTAGTCAGCATGATCTATTCCATATGAAGTAATGTTGCCAGTGTCATAAGTGACATAAAAATTATCAGACAACTCTAATATATCACGCAATCCATCAATTGTCAACTCACATTCAAAAGAAAACTTTAAATTTGGATATTTTTCTGCATATTCTACAATTAAATTTTTAAATTTTTGTCTAATTTCTGGATTTTCGACGTTGCTGCCTTCCAAAAGAGGTATCGTAATCGTATCAATATTGTTACGGATGGCTGATTCGCAAATTGGTAGTAATTTCTCTTTAAGATAATCTTTGTCAGTAATCCTGATATCTACCAAAGTATCAGCACAATATGAACTAATTGGCAGGCTCTTGAGGGAAACCGTTTCGTCAAACGCCGGATTGGACTTAGCTGTTCCCTTCGTGATTAACCACTCAATATGAGCCAATCCGCAATGCTCAAGAAGTTCAAATTCCTTTTGCCAGTTTGTCGGAAATTCCTGCATATGTCCATTAACAGGCTCGGACAGCCTACCTTGTATTGTTCCAATATTCATTTTAAAGCTCCTCCACCATTTCTATGAATGTGCCATCGGGATCCCGGCAAAACGCAACCTTAACTTTGCCATTGGGAGATACTTGTGGTGCATGATTAAATTCAATTCCCTGTTTCGTCAGTGTATTATAAAGTGAATCTATTTGCTTTACATTCAAAGCGAAGTGCGAACACCCTATCTCTGTTAAGCTTTTTGCTTTATTATCGTCTGACTTTTCGGGATGAGATTCAAAATGTAGAAGCTCCAATATATTATCGTTTACATCTGCCATCTTAATTGTCTTAACTTTTGTGCCTCTTATTCCCAAAAAGCTGTCAAGGAATTCCCCGGATTCATCTGCCATTTTGTGAACCTTGAACCCAAGAATGTCTCTGTAAAATTGTAATGATTTTTCCACATCAGTAATCACTACCCCAACATGCCTCAGTGAAACCACCTACTTACCCACAATTGCTAAAAGCATAGCTTCTTTTGAAAATCGTACCAGCTTATTAAATCTATTTGATACAGCCCAAGGAACACTGTTGTATGGGGCGTATGGTATTGGCAGCTTTGCAAACAATTTAACAAACGGAACCAACCATGGGAACTTCCAAAGAATTGGAAGTTGATAAAAATATTTTACAGTTACATCTTGAAACCCAGCCATCTCCAAGGCAGACTTCAAAGAATATGCAGTGAAAGGAGTAACATGAGTATAATCAATATAGAATGGGCCCCAGTATGTATGCGACCAACTGGGAGTCATGACAACTGCTTTTCCGCCATTTTCTAGACTTTGGTATATCGCCGACAAATAAGTGCTTGGATCTTGCAGGTGTTCAATAACCGACTTGCTAAAAACAAAATCAAATTTTTCTTCAACATAGGGGAATTCATCATTAATAAAATCAACTTGTTTAACATTATAATCTTTCAAATTATTAACGCTGGGCGAGATATCTAATCCATATGGCTCGAATCCAAGATTTTTAAACACCTCTAAATAATCACCCCTGCCACATCCAAAATCAGCAATTTTGCCAGTATCTTTATATGCATTGTCTAGAAGCCACTTTCCGAGATAATTTGGATATTCACTGGGTGGGGCTATTTTATTAGAGTATGTATGTTCTAGGTATTTCTCATCGGCTAATATTGATTTTTGTTTTTTATCCACTTATTGCCTCGATTTGTTTTTCAATCACATCAAACGCCTCATGAAGAGCATCAATAGATATAGTCAGTGGAGGCCCGAGTTTTATAGAAGTCGACCAAGTATTAACAGGCATAACCCCTCTTCTAACCGAATTTACAACAACCGTGTTTGCATCAGATTTGTCATTAAAAATAATTCCACCTACCATTCCTCGAACATTGACATAATTCACTACATCGTACTTCTCTAAGCCTTTCATTCTCGACTCAAATACTTTAACCTTGTTCTTTAATTCTTTTTGAAAATCTTCATTTGTTAAAAACTTAATATTCGCAATTGCAGCTGCGCAACAAAGAGGATTGCCGGCATTCGTCCCTGATATCCTGTCGGCTCCATCTATGATTTCAGCAGTGCTGAGTACGGCGGAAACTGGCATTGGCGCGCCGAGTGCCTTGGCGGTACAAATAATATCTGGCTGTATGTGGCTTCCATAGGTTAGATATCCATAAATTTCACCAGCTCGGTAAAATCCTGCCTGAACCTCGTCAAAACAAATCAAGCAGCCGTTTTCCCTTGCAAAATCGTATAGCTCATGCATATAATGGTTGGGATAAAACTGCGTGCTCCAGCCCTGATATGTTTCCAACATGAAGCCGGCTATTTGATCGGCTGGGGGTAACATGTCCGGATTAAAACTATCTGACTCGCTATACGGAAAGTCGAGAAAAATAATATCACTATCCTCGACATTAGACCATGCACTATTGTTCTCTCCCTTGCAAAGCATGTCAGAGCTTAGAACCCTACCATGATATGCGCCGCGGAACGATACAATGTATTTTCTATCATTCTTTTTTGCCCAATGTTTAATCAGCTTATACGCCATGTCAGTCGCTTCAGAGCCTGTATTTAATAACACAACCTTTTCGAAATGCGAAGGAGAGACACGCAAGAGATCTTTAGCCAAAGTCCTTCTTATTTCTGTCGGATATATAAAAGAAAATGTCATGTCAGCATCAAGCTGATCTTTTATTGCTTGGTTTGTTTCTGGATTTGAGTGCCCAGCATTCGTTGCCAAGATTCCAGATGTCAAATCAATCCATTTATTATCATTCTCATCAAATATATAAAAATCTTTTGCTCGATGCCATATCATCGGCAACTGTGAGTATATGCTTGCCGACTCATATTCACTAGGATTGATTCCCGTCAAATCATCGCTTAATTCAAAACTGTCGCTAATCCTTCTGTGCAAAGTATCAATCATTTAGTCCCCAAATTGTTTAAATAAAATAAAATATCATTATTTTGCTGTCTTTTAATCTTATATTGTAAGTATTCAAACTCTTCCATCGTATCTATCTCAGTTACTGGAGGGGTTACAAATGGAAATATCTTTGTCCCAAAGGCTGTTTTTCCTTCCTCAACTGTGGATCTTTTTACAATATCAATATATCCATTAGGCTGATATCCCTTTGGAAATGTTTGCCTAGGTAAATTTGTATAATCCTTTATCCCGTTAAAATCCTTAAAGAAGCCCTTACAATATCCATCTTCGATCATAAGCATCTTGTGTGGAGACTCAGGAAGCTCGTGCATTGAGCGAAATCCGGTTGCATTGTCTTTATTATTAGCATAAGCTTTTATGCATATATCAAGAAGTAAGTGGCTTCGAAGGGGAGTGGTTGGGCGAAGATAAACAACTTCATCTCCACTATTATTTTCGAAAAAATGATTTATGACATCCCAATCTGTCGAAGTATCGCTTGCTAAGTGTGCGGGGCGCATGCCTGGAACTATCGCGCCATAGGTTTCAGCCGTGTGAGCGATTATCTCATCATCGGTTGATACAAATATTTTATCGATATTCTTAGATAACTTACAGACGGCAATTGAATACGAAAGTAATGGGTGATCACCCAACGATTTCACGTTCTTTCTGGGTACCCCCTTGCTACCGCCTCTTGCTGGTATTAACGCCGTCAAACCCATTACAGGGTGTCCACTTGTCGAAGCTTCTTTGCTATCTGCTCTTCCTTCTCTGTCACCCTCTTGACTCCATCTCCAAGTGCCATTTCTATCTCTCGGATGTAGGAAACCAACCTATTCAGTCCACCAATCTCTAGGGAAGCAGACTGATCAGAGCCATACATTGATCTGTCCAACGTTATGTGCCTTTCTATAGATGTGGCGCCCAAAGACGCGGCTGCGCATGTTATAATAATTCCAACTTCATGGCCGCTATAGCCTATATCGCAGCCGAAGTGGTTGCGCAAAGTCCCAATTGTTCTAAGGTTTGCATCTTGCACCTCCATGGGATAAGAACTGTTGCAATGCATAATTTCGTATGGACAATCTGAATCATTAAATACTTGCACAGCCTTTTCAATCTGCTCCACTGTACTCATGCCGGTAGAAATAAATGTATGTTTTCCCTCTTTAGCAATTAACTCTAAAAGCTCTCTATTCGTAAGCATTGCAGATGCAACTTTATTATACTTCAAGTCATATTGTCTCAAGAAGTGCTGGCTCTCCGTATCCCAGGCAGAAGCAAACCACTCGATTCCCTTTTCTCGACAATAAGAATCTATTTCGTTATATTCCTCCTTTTCGAATTCAAGACCATATTTTTGCTCTCCGTTCGTGGTACCCCATGGACTTTCACGAGGGCGATCTAAATCTTCGCGAGAATACACGACATCAATAGTTCGCTTCTGGAACTTCACTGCATCGCAGCCAGCAGACGCTGCCGCATCTATCAATTTTTTTGTCAAATCCATGCTTCCATTGTGATTAATACCAATTTCTGCTATTATAAATATTTTATCATTACTCATTTTTAAACTCCAATTTAAACTACATTTCTAAAATTTTTTCTATATTTCCTGCATTAGCATGCTCTCTTGCTTGCAGGAAAGTATCGATGGGCATATCACCAAAATTAACTGGGTTGCCCTTTCTGTCGTCTAACACCTTAGTGGCATCGTCTAGCTCTAACACATATTTATGAAATTCATCATCACATACTGGTCGACCTAGCGCGTCATGGGAGATGTGAAAGTGCTCTTCTAGTTTTGGACGCACAACCCTCCACATTTCCGTACCAGGATATGCTGTCGCTGTAAACATTTTCTTATTAACGCCGGTGAGGGCAGCTTCGTATTCTGATGTTCCCGGTGTCCCTCCTTTTGTCCAAAATTCTTGCTGCCATAAAATGAATGCTACGCTGGTTTTTAGGTGCTCTAGCGCTTCGCCAGGATATGCCATAATCCAAGTGCAATTTGCATGTACACCGGCGTCCCTACAATTTTTAACAGCATTTATCATAGTAGTAGGAAAGCCATGGCTAGCCCCATTTACCACAGTAGGGGTTATTCCGTTCCTTAGTATAAAGCCGCCTTTGTTCATCTTTGTGAGCGTGTGTGGCGATGCAGATTCGGCGCCGAAACCGATGTATACACATCCAGATTTTGACATGTCAAACACACGAGCATCAGCTTCGTCCATTCTTGTGTGAGTTCCCCATCGTATTTTATCAAGTCCATATTCTTTAAAGACGGGGATCATCTTCTTAATTCTTCCCTTGTCAACGGCGAAGTTATCATCTGGGAAGCCTATAAAATCCAAGTTATAGTTATCAACGTAGCCTCTTACTTGTTTTGCTATGTGTTCGCATGAACGCATTCCATAATTTCTTTCGCCTTGGGCGCCTCGATAACAAAATGCACAAGAATATGGGCACCCACGACTACTAACAGTAGTCAAACTTCTCTTCATTGTAAAGGGAGTTGCAGAACTGTTGTTTGCCGCTGTTCCCCAAACTGGGACTTTGATATATTCTTCTAGAATATTTTTACCGTAGGGATCGCTTTCCAAAAGCTCTAACGCGCCATATGGAATATCATCTAAATTCTTTGGCCTTCCTCCCTCATACACGAATCTATGCTTACCAGAGATTTCACCAATATAATTAGCCTTAATCTGATTTGAGTTTATAGCCGAAGAGATTCCTCTGTCTTTTATTAGTTTAGCGTCTTGAACGATATCCAAGATAATGCTGTCGCCCTCAGAGCGAGCGATGGCATCCAGTTCCGGAATCCAATTGAATAAGCCTTCTCTTATTTCCGTTGCAAGGCCGTTGCCAGTCACTAAAAAACAATCAGGCTGCAATCTTCTTACAATCTTCGCAACTTCTTCCTGCCACCTGAGAGTTGTTATCTTTCCGGAAAATGCGAAAACATCTTGATCGCCGGAATTTGAAAGATGTTTATGAATTAATTCTTCCACTTCTCCATAACTTAAGTGCCTGCCGTTTGGCAGTGATTTGCTTTCTGAGGTGGTATCTTTAATACGATATGCGTTAAGATCAAGTAAGCTTACCTCGTGATCATATTTTTTTAATATAGACGCCAGAATTAATGGACCCTCTGGTGGCGTATTTGGGCTTGCGGATTCGCGAAGGGGCATATTAACAAATGTTATTTTCATACTAGTAATATAACCGCATTTGCATCATCTGTCAAGCTATAAATTTAATTCTCCTTTAGAAAAAATATCATGCCAGGATTCTCTATTTAAATTAATTATTTTTACTCCCAGCCTTTTGGCACTTTCATCAATTATTCTCATATCATCAAGTATGAAATCTCTAAATATTATCTTCCAGTGTCCCATATGCCCACTATTGTGCAGCGCCTTGGTGTTGGCGCCGTCGGCAAAGCCGGCTGTGCAATCCAAATCTAATCCAGACACATATATTGGATTACACCCCATTAGTATAGCAAAAATAATCGCATTTAGTCCCACAGTTTGTCCGGTACCGGCATGCTGTTCGTGGCCGGATACTTGTTGTAGTTTTTCTTGTAGTGTCGGAGATTTAATATTTTTACAGCATTTTCCCTGCAAATTCCAGCCGGCTCCTATTCTTCCGTGAAGATTTTTCATCCAATCATCAAATCCTGAAACATTTGGTGCTTGCCACATTTTTGAATTCTTTCCATAATATTTAAAATCCAGATTCTTGTTCTCTTCATAGTGATTTTTAAAGTTCTTGAGTATTTCAATACAAGAATCTCCACGAAAATGCCTTGTATCATATGCGAGGCGATCGCACTTCAAATGCTTGTCAATAATATTCTCACTGGTGATATCTGCTGTTGAATTATAAAGCAAAGGAATATCATATTTGTTGAAAACATCGTGAGGATATTCTCTTTGCGCCCATATGTGGCTTCCATTTATGGACGCGTCAATTGTAAACTCTCCATTTGATACAACCCAATAGTCCGGCTTCTCATTAAAAAAATCATACCACTCGTTAACAGAGAGTCTGATTATTTTCTTTTCTTTTTGTAAAGATTCAATTTTATCCCGGTGCGTGTTCAGGCTAGGACCATGCAAAGATACTACACAAGGGATATCTTTGTGTTTTCCAGAGATATCGTCGTAGGTTATTTCCATATTTTTCTAGGCTGCCATGGCTTAGTATTGGGAGGTATTTTCTTGCCTCTAAGGTCTACAACATGTGGAGCATCAGAATTTCCAGGCGCCCAAGAAAATATTGCCTCATCAATTCTAAAATCTATAGTATTTTCCCAGTATATCTCAACATGCATGGAATCCCTAAAAAAGGGTAATAGAAAAGTTGTATCAGCAGGTACCGCGCTTTCTGCAACAATCTGGTACCTTGGCTTAAAAACAATTTCTTTTTTAACACTATCAAATGTAACCCACTTAACATGTCCATGAGGGGGGGGATTTGAATTTCCTAAAACAAAATTATCAAAGAAAGGAGTTGGAACCTCAATAAACCCTCTCTTACCAATCCTCATTAATTCAGAGCAGATATCAGAAGGGTTATCAATGTGTTCTAGCAAATGAATCGCAAATACAAAATCAAACTCCTTGTCTTCAAATGGAGTTTTACATGCATCTGTTTGTACAAATCTATTATTTGGATAGCTTTGAGTTCTATCCTCATAGTCTGCATATGTATTTGCTAGTCGCATGCCATCGGAGCCGCAGCCGAGATCTAGAACTTTCCAGTCAGGATTATTTAATACCATCTCGCACATGTGTTCTCTCGAAGTTAACTCAACCATTTTTCTTTACTCCAAAAACCTGCCCGTATTTTTCGATTGCCATAGATAATCCTTCATCCAAATCAATCTTAGCTTCCCACCCAATATCGTTCTTTATCTTCGAAGAATCCAAATATTGATTGTTGATTTCTGGGAACGTCCTTTCTCTATATTCTATTTCTACATCTGTTGGCATCTTTTCCAAAATCTTTTCAACCAATTTTCCTATTGTAATCTTTTCTCCACTGCCAATATTATATGCATTTCCCTTGGCGGCACTAATATTTTCCGCAATAGATATATAAGCATTCGCGGCGTCGTCGACATGCAAAAATTCTCTAATAAAGTTTTCGGCGCCTGTCCATATTAGAGGAGACTTGCCATTAAAGACTGATCTTATGGTATTAGGTATAATCCTTGAGAAGTTCATATCTGTCCCTCCATATAGGTTAGAACACCTTGTAACAACAACTGGCATATCATAATTATAAAAATAGGACCTAGCAACCAAATCTTGACATGACTTTGATGCCTCATAGATGCCTTTTCCGTCCAAAGGATCATCTTCTGTATATGGGAGACGACAGCGACCATATGCTTTATCTGAGCTGCTGACGACTATAGCACTTATGCCTCCCGACATCTTTGCAGTCTCCAAAATATTAACTGTACCGCCAATATTTGTGTCATATGCCAACTTTGCATTGCTCTGGCACTTTCTTACTTCCGACAAAGCTCCCAGATGAAAAATGGTATCAAACTCATATTCATTGAACAATCTTTGTACAAAATCATAATCTCTTACATCGCCGGTAATTAAATGAAGCTTATCCGCACTAATATCCGCTAAATCTAGTGATGTTTTGCTCTTAATATTTGTTGTCGGAACGACAACATATTCAACATCGTGATTGTCCAGTAATTTCCCTACCATGGTAGAACCAAGAAAACCGGTACCGCCGGTAACCAAAACTCTCTTCATAACTATACTCCTTCTAAATATTTTTTAATGGCTGACATCTTTCCATATTCCTAATTTTATGCTCCATCTTTAGCTGTGTCTCATGCTTTATTTTATCACAACACAGAGGATTTTGTCTGTTATACATGTATAAAATATCTGAAATATAATGTGCCCGATTACCAGCTAATTCAAGTAAGGGAAACATATAAGCTAAATCCCAGCAAAACGCAAAATGATTATCATCATGCATGGCTGATGGTTCAACAAAGCATTTTTGTTGATTTATCTGTTTCCATAATCCGTACTTCCATGTTCTAAGGTGGCTTGTCATCCACGGAGATGCACGGAATAGGTTTTCATCAACGATATGCTTTGGAACTTTTTTCGCAAACTTGCCCCTTGTTTTGGACGGGTACTCCATATAACTACCGTAAGTTAACCAACACTTTTCCTCGTTGTATGTTTTGTTTAATATTGATAATACATCTTTTCTAGCAAACCAGTCATCTCCATCTAAAACTACTATAATATCTTCACTGTTCGGCTTAGACAATTCTATAGCATCACATAGGTTCTTTAAAACATATTTTTTAACTTTATTTTCTATAATTCGAAATCTCTTATCCTCGCCTATTTCTTTTGCGGCAAGCTTTATTGAATCATCAGTTGACATGTCGTCGACAAGAATGCATTCATAATTATCATAATCTTGCATTCGAACGCTTCTTGTTGTCATTTTTGTCCACTGCTCAACATTGTAGAACGGGACAATTATTTTAAAATGATTATCCACCAAAACAACTCACAACTATTTCTGGTATCTCTTCTCTTTTGTTACGCATCAATTCAACAAGCTCTGAGCCTTTTTTAGAAAACCATGGCTCGCGAAGGGCGCCTATATTCTGCGTTGTTTTCGTCCCCATTCCCATCATTCTAGCCTCGACTACCACTCTGGATAATGTCTCTGGTGTCTTCGGGAAGAAAACTAAAGCTTTGTGGGTGCCAAGCTCTTTAAGAAAACCAATTGGATCTTTAAAGTCAATCAATTTATAATCTATATTCATGGCGTTGCAATATAATACTGCTTCGCTGGTATTTTTATGCGGAACAGGAGAATTAATAATAGCACATGTGTCTGTCTTTTCTACTTTGCTCATTTCTTCCAATGAATCCAAATATTCAGTTGGCCAAAGATTGCCGCCGAGACTCACGATGTTGTCTAAATTTAAATTCTTTTCAACAATATTTTTGTGAAAGCTGGTTTGGCAAAAAACAGATATTGCTGACTTATAAAAGTCATAATTAATAATTGCCTCTTTTGGCGCCAAGTAATTTTCGAAATCAGAAGGATTTCTAGTTGTCAAATATTTATGATCATGCTCATATATAACATATTTTTTATCCAGTAAATATCTCTTTGCCTCTTCTGAAAGCCTAACAAAATTTGCTACTATAAAATTATAATCTTTATACTTATCTAGAAGCTCTAAAGTGGCTAGTGGGCTATTTACGGCATGAATTTCATGTCCTTTTTCTTTTAAAATGTTTATAAACTCTTCGTTGTTGATTTCTCCACCGCCAAGAACCTGATCTACAAAAAAATCAGCTATAAAAACAAATTTCACGCGTGTTCCTCGACACTCAAAGCCTCCAGCCAATTTTCAATACCAAGTTCTTCTTCGTCATATATGGAACTAATAAATTTCTTATTTATACTTTCTACTTCGAAATTTTCTGAAACCCATTTTTGCAGAATGTCTGCATTTTTCTTACATTTACTATAGTTTTTTCTGACATGTCTGAGCTTCATTTTAAAAGAGCCTTCTTTGGGATAACACCACATAGAATCTTTCTCGATAACTCCCTCCCAGACTGCGTGATCTGGTACCGGAGCAATGTCATATTCTACTTCAGAAAAATATGGCCTCTTTTTATTCTTCTTCTTTTTGTCAGTACCCTGATATGGGGCATAAAGAAAATCACACTGCCCAGACCAGCCTGGCGCTATAATTGGAAGGCCGCTATACGATGCTTCGAAGAGAGGCAAGCCGAAGCCTTCACCGTGGGTAGCCGAAATGAGGCATTTAATTTTAGGATGCACATAAAGAGAATGCATTTCTGCATCAGACATATCTCCATGTATGAGATATACCTTACATTTCCTATCTGGAAAATCCTTAAGGATATTTTTTATCATGTTTTCTGTATCTATTTCATCAATTACAGAATTATTTTTAATAAATGTCTTTGCAACAAGTCCAACTTCTTGATCAAAGTTTTCTTCTATAAACCATCTAATCGTATTTTCTAAATTCTTTCTGGGGCCGTTTTGTGCTACTACAATATAATTGAATTCGTAATCGAAATCCAAATCTAAATCAGGCAAATTATCAAATTTTTTGGCAGGATAGTGTACGATATCAACAGGAACGCTGCACTCAAGTGTCATCGGTTGACCGGTTTGGGCATTTTGTCCTTCATAAACTGACTCCACAAAGCCCTTCTTTGAGTGCTCTGATATAGTTATAATCTTATCCATAAGATTTGCTTTTTCTAGCCATACCGGTGCTATTTTTGTTGTCTCGATGCCCGCAGTTACACCAATATTAATTGGCGCCATTGGCTGCCATTCATTGGGGATAGTAACTTGAATAGAGATGTCAAATTGTCCACCTTGCTGTCCATAGATTGCCGTCTCTTTTATCCTATCATCTAGCCATTTTCTTTCTTCGTCGTTATTGGTTATCCACCCTGTTTGTCCCCATCCAACAGGAATGACATATATATCAAACAAATCCTCCCTTGTGCGCAGTGCGCGAAGAAGAAAACGGCTGTGTTCTCCATATCCGGAGCGAGTTAATACCGGCGCTCTTACTATTACTTTTTTACGCAATTTCTTTTATCTCCCAAGGCTTATAGCCCTTTCTGTTGTCCCAAGAGCCATGTTTTTCATGAATTTCTTCCATTAGTTCAATCCATTTAACCTGAAAATCTTCGAAATTATAATTCTTATTAACATGTTCAGCGCCCTTTTTTCCTATCTCTGCTTTTTCTTTTTTAGACATACTGTACATTTTATGCAGAGCAGCCTTGAAGTCCTCTTTGCTGATCCTATCTTCATAGATATATGGAACTTCTTGGGAACCAATAATCGCTTTTGAAGCCGGCTCAATGCCAATACCAAACCATTCTTCTCCATCCGTTACTTGCTCCTGTAAGCCCCCCGTCATGTTAACAATAATTGGAGTTTCGCACGACAGGGATTCAAGCGTGGCTAATCCGAAGCCCTCTGCGTCTGAAATATTAATTGTACATTCTGCCACATTGTATATCATTGCCAATATATTTGGAGGTACCTTTTGTTCTGACAAGAAAATCCTGCCGTCATCCCATCCATGATCTCGCATTACTGTTTCCAAATTTTGACCATTGGGATCATTATTGTCTGTATGCATAACAAGACAGACATTCTCTGGGCCTACCTCCTCAGCAAACTCGGCGAACCAGCAAAGAAGGCTCCCGCTCTGTTTTCTTCTGGCATTTCTATTGTTCCACAAGAAAATCATTTTATCAAAAGCTTCGCCGAAGAACTCTTCTTTGAAACTTTCAACTTCATCTTCGGGCATTTTTTTGAATATATTTCCATTTACCGCATGTGGAATATAATGATTTTCAACATCTGGGGATACATTGTTTACAACGTCGTAAGTTAATTTTGAGATGCTGGCAATAACATCATTGGAGCTATACCACTTTTTATTATATTGCGGGTAAGGATAATTATCCCAAACATGATAGTAAACCATGGGCATGTGAGGGCGAACTTCATTTTCAATCTGCCACAGCCAGCCATAGAAACGTGGATCTGTCATGAACAAAAGAATATCCGGCTTTTGTGTCCAAATAACAGATCGAACCATTTCTGCATTTCCATAGCCATCACAAGGATAGACTATCCAGTCCCCATCTTCCCATCCATCGCCAGTCATCCTCTGGGGTTCATAACTAGGGTGCTGCATGGCGCCACCAAAACATAAAAATTTATACTTCCCTGTTCTCAAAAGGGTCTCAATTATATATCTCAATTGTGTCCCTACTCCTGATGGCGCCAGAGGGTGATCACCTATAAGAAGTACATTAATTTTTTTATCTTCACTCATGTGCAATGTTCCGTTTTGTAAAATGAACAATACTTG
>TARA_R110002110_G_scaffold163428_4_pt1 | contig 14092 bp, 29 predicted proteins | sample TARA_R110002110 | Tara Oceans TARA_R110002110 (sample SAMEA4397330) | marine metagenome | biome: Polar Biome; feature: [SRF] surface water layer (ENVO:00010504); material: water (ENVO:00002006), including particulate matter (ENVO:01000060) such as... | depth 5 m
CAAGATACCACTGACAGGGTAGAAGAACTACGCGAGCAACAAGAGAGAACTACCGCTAAACATGAGAGAGACTTTATAAACGAAAGGATAGCAAGTCTTGTAGGTGGTATAGGATGTATCTATGTGGGAGCTATATCCGATATAGAACAAAAAGAAAAATTTGACAGAGTAGATGACTCTGTGTGTGCGGTGCGTTCTGCACTACAGGAGGGAATAGTTCCGGGAGGAGGAGTTTTATTAAACTCATTATCTAAAGATTATTCTAAAGACACCCCGGCTCATAAAATTATCAAGCAAACATTAGAAGCTCCACTTATTCAGATCCTAAAAAATGCAGGATTAGATAAAGACATTGTATATAAAAAGAAACTAAAAAAAGATGAAGGCTATAATGTAGTTACAGGGAAGTATGGTAATATGTTTGAGATGGGAGTTGTTGATCCTACTAAGGTGGCCACAGAAGCATTGTCTAATGCTATTAGTGTTGCAACCACAATACTTACTACCAATGCCATTATCACTCACGCAAGAGCTAATGGGGAGTAAATTTTATAAATCTCAATACACCGATGTATATATTAGGTTGTGTGATGTTAAGGGAACCTTTAGTGAGCATAGTATCCAAAAACTAATAACTGAAGACAGGGGTTATGATTGGACAGGACTCTTACATGACATTGATAAAAACGGATTAAAAGAATTAGTAGAAATAATAAAAGGAGATGGAGATTATAAAGTTGTTAATGGGAATCATAGGCTTAAAATACTTCAATACCTATACCCAGTTTATAATACATTAAAATTTAAATTAAAAAGATATGAAACCAATAGGTAAATACATTATAATAAAAATAGTTAAAGAGGAATTAAAAACTGAATCTGGAATACTACTCTCAGCTCAGGATGCTTCTGAGTTCCGATACCGTAAAGGAGAGGTTGTTAAGGCGGGTACAGATGTAAGTGTTATTAATGAAGGTGATATCATCTATTATGATAAGTCTGCTGGCCATGAAATGTTAATCGAGGATAACCCATACATGGTTATTACTGAGAGAGACGTTGTTGTTGTTTTATAAAAACATTCATTTCTACAATCATATTACGGTAAACCTTATCCATATAGGAGGCATTGTTCCTAAATAGAGGGTTAATCTGGGGGTCTTCCCCTATTTCTTCCCCATTAAGTTTCTTATATACCGTGTTAATCAGGCGTTTACCTTTGTATGATAGTTCATAAAGGGTAGTTTCCTTACCCTTACGCTTACGCCATACGTGTATCCACCCCTCTTTAAGCAGTCTATGGAATCTAGGCTCGTCCCAAGACATACACTCCTCAAACTCTTTGAACTTTGTTTTATTGAATATCTGTTCGCTGTATAGAAAAAACAGCATGTCTATATCGGGAGTTCCGATCTTATACTTGGCTTTAGCCCAGTATCGTATCACCCTCCAATACTTCATATAATCATGTGAGGGTTGAACTCTATCGTAGTTCTTTCTTACTATATTTGTCATTAAATTAAATTTGTATCTTTGCAAGAACAAAAGTACTAAAATTATGCCAGATCCTAAGAAAAAGAAAAAAACTTCAGTAGCAAAAAAAATAGTGGAAGGACTTGTTAGAGTTACCACTCCTATTATTGGTAAAAAAAAGGTAAATAAAATACTTTATGGAGATCATGGTAGAGACCTTTCTACTCCTTTAGCTAAAACACCAACCCTTAAGCAATCTAAAAAAGGTATTGTTACAGGGGTAATGGAAAGTGTAACAGCTACAATTCCTTCAATAAAAAGAAAAAAATAAAATTATGTCAGACAAGAATAAAAAAACAATAGTAAGGAGAAATTTAAATCAACCCTTAGCTCCTTCGGTTACAGATAGACAGAGGAATAAGATGACAGGGGGCACTAAAACAAAAAAGAAGGCTGTAACAGACCCTTACACTCAGCACAATGTTAGTGGTGGTAATCAACAGGCAAGAATAAATAAAGCAAAGGCGCTAAATATGAATTTAAAAGTCTATAAGGCTAAGCCGGGAGATAAAGTAAAGCTTAAAGGAACACATAAAAGACTGCTTAAATCAAGCTATAGGTTTCCGGCGCTAAAATTAAAAAAATAAACTTATGTATGGGGATAAAAAAACAGAAAGACTTAAAGCTAAATTAGCTAAAAGTAAAACTAAGACGAAGAAGAGGGTTAAGAAAACTACAGATAGATCTACTGCTAAAGGAAAGAGGACTATCGAAAACACTGTTAAGAAGTTAAAGAGAACGGCGAGGATAACTTCAGGTACGTTTGTAAATCTATCCCAACAAAAGAAAGATAAGACTGTTGCTCAGGGAAACAAGAAGGTGAAGAAGATATCCACCAGAAGCAAGGCAAAGGTAAGTAGAATCAAAGAAAGAGCTTTAAAAAAGCAAGCAAAACTTAGAGCAAGAATTAATTTAAGAGAGGCTGTTTCCACAGCTAAAAAGAAAGGAGCTACTCGAAAACAAATAAGAACCGCAAAAAGAAGATAAAATGAAACTACCCAAGAATCGAAGAGGAGATACCAGTAAGGGGAAGGCAACTCCTTCGAAAACCGCAGTAAAAAGAAAAACTAAAAAAGTTGTCAGTGGCGGAAGACCAGGCAGTAGAGGTGGGAGAAAAGCAGGATCTTCATTCAAAAAAACTAAAGTAAAGTCTGTTTCAGAAATGGCTCAGATTACTAAGGTTAAAAAAAGAGAGACAATAGCTCTAAAAAGAAAAGCAGCTGCAGCTAAAGCTGTAAAGAAAAATAAGGAAAAAATACAGAAACTAAAGTTCGCTAAAGGGGAGTCGCAGGCTCAACATATAGCTAAGACTAATATACAATTAGCTAAGGCAACAAAAAAGGCATCCAAGAAAAAAGCAGAACTTAAAGCTAAAATAGCTGAACTTGCCAAAAAAACTAGGAAACGTAAAAAAGGAGGAAAGCCGACAGATTATAAAGAAAAAATGATGAAAATCTATAATCGAATGGAAAAAACAGAAAAAGCAGAAAAGATTTCTTTAAGCACAATAAAGAAAAATAGAAAAATAAAAGGAGAAAAGGCGAAGATAACAAGAGAAAACAAATATAATAAAGGGGTAAAAAAAGCCGACAAGAAGATGTCTACATCTAAAAGGAGAGCTCAAAAGAGAGCTGCTCGTAAAAAAAGAAATATGGCGGTAACGGGAATTAAGCGTTGGGATACAACTTGGAAATAAGAAAATAAAATAACTATCTTTGTAAAAAATAATTATGAAAAAACAAGGTTACAATTCAAGACTTGATGAGTCTTTAGGATCCAGACACGGAAAGAGCTCACAATCTCTAAAAGATCGTAGAGATGAATCTAAGGCTATGTCTAAAAAAATGTATGATCATTCGTATGGAGCGGATAAGTCTATGTCATACAGAGATACTAAGTCATGGACAAGACACGATCATTTAAAATAAAAAATAAAAAATAAAACTATGCCTAAAACACGTGCTCAAATTCTAGCTGAAAGAAAAAAGACAGGAAAGAATTCTCCATCGGAGACATGGATTGCTAAGAAGAATGCTAAGAAGAAAAAGACTAACTTCCAAAAACAAATGGATGAAAAAGCTGCGATGCGTAAGTCTGGAAAGTCTAAATTTACAAGAACTAAAGAGGCTGCAGCTAAGAAAGCAGCCTTAAATAAAAGACTGAAGTCTGCAGCTAAGGGAGGATCTGCTAAGAAGAAAGTTTTAACGCCAGCCCAAAAGAGGATACAAGAGAGATTAGATCCTAAAAAAAGAATAGCTGCTAGAGCAAAGACCGTGAAGAAGAAAGTTCTAACTCCTGCTCAGAAGAAAAGAATACAGGATGCTGCCAAGGGAGGATCTCCTAAGAAGAAACTAACACCTGCACAGATAAAAATGCAAGTTAGAGAAGGGGATCAGCGTAGGCTTAAAATGCAGAAAACCAAAAAGAAACCAGTTGGTAAAGGAAAAGGAACAATATATAAACAAATGACAAGATAAGGGGATATAAAATAAACAGATATGGCCAGTAAAGGACGAACTAAAAAATTTCCAGAAATAAAGAAAGCTAACCGAGGGAAGTTTACTGCATGGGCAAAAAATAACGGATTCAAAGATGCGTGTAGTGCTGCTTCTGCCGTGATGAAGAAGACTGATAAGTATTCTAAACATGTCGTAGAGATGGCTAACTATGCTAATAACTTTGGATGTAAAACAAAATAAAATGATAAAAGTAATTAAATGTAAATGGAATTGGATATTAACTAAGCTGACGTTCAAAACATCTGATTGCCCGTATAAAATCTGTACGTGTAAAAAGTAATTAAATGAAAAGAACAAAAGTAAGTGAACTTAAATCCAGAGGACTTGGAGACTCAATCGAAAGATTTACCAAGGCAACAGGAATAAAAAAAGTAGTTGATACAGTAGTTAAAGCAACTGGTAAAAAAGACTGCGGGTGTAATAAAAGAAAAGATACATTGAATAGGGTTTTTCCTTACGATGCATCTCAAACAAATAAATAAAAAAATGGCATATCAAAAATTACAAGTATCAGGAGGACTTAGTGTAATACCAAGTGCAACAGTGCGTATCCCAGATCCTTCAACACAAGTTTTAACAGGAATTGCAGATTTTTCTGTAGCGAGCACTTTAACCGATGTAGGAACAACCTTTCTAACAGCAGGTATTCAAACGAATGCTATTGTATATAATACTACTGCACAAATAGCATATTATATTACAGACGTTACCGACGACTTAAACATAGCTTTATCTCCAGCTACAACTGGAGGAGCGACTGATAGTTATGTTATCTATAATGCAGCGACAATTGGATGTATCTTATACGTAGGTACGGCTGGAAACGCAACAGTTCTTATGGCGGATCAAAACGGAGTGGGAGGATCAGAGATAACATTCACAAATTTACCTAATGCATCTTTTTTACCTACACAAGTGATAAGGGTAGCGGCTACAACTACAGCTACGGATATTATAGCTCTCTGGTAATATGGCTACAGGAATTGGAGTAGGCATAGCGGGAGATGTTTTCCAAACTAAAGCTGGCTTAGGGTCAGGTCCTGCTGCATTCTCAAACTTATACTCAATGTATTTTGACGGGGTAAGCGAATCCCTTGTGGGTTCGGCTGTACCTTTATTGGGAGCAGGGGGTACGGGGGACTTCAGTATATCATTCTGGATATATGTTGATACCGTTATTTCAGGTACAAATCAAAGAGTTTTTTCATTTGGAGCAGGAGGCACTTTACAGACTCAAATGTATATAAATGCTGCAAATGGAAATTTACAGTTTAACGGACCATTTAATGATAGTTTCGCCTGGGGAGCTTCAGGCTCCACTTGGTATCATATGGTGTTTAGAGTAAATAGGGCTTCAGCAACACTTAATGTAGGTTTTGTTCAAGATGGAACAATTATAAATAATAAAAGTCAAACCGTAACAACTACTTTTGATACAACTGGTGATTTTTATATGGGAAGGAATGCTGGTTCTTTTGGTTTTGATGGTAACTTAGATGAGTTTGCTGTGTGGGATAAGTATCTTACTGACGCTGATTGTATAGAAATTTATAATAGCGGAACTCCTAACGATTTAAGCACTCTGTCTATGGCTGCTAATTTACAGCATTGGTGGAGAATGGGCGATCCAACAGGAACTGCTTCTTATCCTACTATTGTAGATCAAACAGGAGGTATAACTATGACGATGACTAATATGGATTCGTCTAACATTACAACAAATGTTCCTTAATGATATATTGCATATTAGACATATTGGAATTAGAAATAGTAAACTACTCAGAGGTTTATCAAGATTCAGCATCTACTGTTAGAAAAAATAATGATGAGAGTGCCTTTATAATTTCTTTCAATAAAAATTCTATTCCTCCTATTGCGGAGTCTCCAGAAAAATACACTCACTCTCAGATGTTGAGCTATCTTTCTGACCCTTCTAATGGATGGATTGACGAGTAAAAATAATTAATAACTAAAACAAAAAAAATGAAAAAAGTATTTTTAACAATGGCTATTGCCTTAACAACACTTATTGCTTCAGCACAATTTGTAGTAGTAACAACTTACACAGCTCCAGAAGATGGCGCAGAGTGGAAAACATCTAGTTTAACTGACCACATGGGTATCGGTTACACTTTAAATGATGGCAATTGTACTATAGGAATGGTGAAAGCTGGTGAAGAGTATGACCTTTGGGGGCGTTATAACTTAAATAATAGTTTATATGCTTCATTTCAAGCTCCAACAGAGAATATGATGGACAACCTAACAATTGGACTTGGGTATTCTTATGAGCTTTGGAAAGGACTTGCTATTGAGCCTAATTATAGCATGGGATTAAAAGAAGGAGATGAGGGTTCATTTAATATAGGGTTATCTTATAAACTTTAAAACATGCCAAAGAAAATAAAATCAAAGTTACGGGTTAAGAAAAATAAGACTAAGACACCTAACACTCTGAATACTGCATGGGCTGATAAAATATATGGAAAAGAAAAAGTCAACACAGCTTTAACTAAAACTGGAAGGCATACTAATATAGTTCGGAAAGATGGCTCAAGCGGAAGGGGAGACAAGAAATCTAAGCACCATAAATTTGGAGACGGTAAACGTTTAGGAACTGATTCTTTTTCATAAAAAATTATTATATTTGCAACTATGAATTGGACTGAAACATCAACCTGGAGTGGAGAAATAGTTTGGATACAAACATCTACACTCGATTACTAAAAAAATGAATAACGAATTGAAAGATACAGTAGGAGTACTAGGGGCGAATGCCGGAGCTTTAGGATTAACATTAACAGAGTGTAATGAAATTTTACAGTTTGTTTCTTTATCTTTAGCTATAATATACACAGTATATAAATTTTATAAATTTTACAATAAAGTAAAATGAGAGAAGTAAGAAAAATTATTGTTCATTGTGCTGCTACAAGAGAAGGGCAAGATATTTCTGCGGCTACTATAGATGATTGGCATAAAAAAAGAGGATGGAAAGGAATAGGTTATCATTTTGTTATAGGTCTTGATGGAACGATGGAATATGGAAGATCCGTTGAAAAGATAGGCGCTCATACTAAAGGATATAATAAATCCAGTATTGGGGTATGTTATATAGGTGGGGTTGAAAAAGATGGCAAAACCCCTAAAGACACAAGAACTCCTGAACAAAAAGACTCTCTTATTCATTTATTATCTACATTAAAAAGATTACATCCTGACGCTATTATACATAGTCATAATGATTTTGCCCATAAAGCATGCCCTTCCTTTGACGCTACCGAAGAATATAAAGATTTAAAGTAGATGGGTATTTTAACAGAGATATTTAGTAGTGGGGCTGAAGGATTAGTGAAGGGAGTAGGTGATGTCCTTGACGATCTAACTACAAGTAAAGAGGAAAGGTTAGCTGCAGAGCAAAAAATAAAAGAATTAATTTCCAACTATGAAGTAGAGATGGAAAAAACAGTAACCGACAGATGGAAATCTGATATGGATTCTGATTCTTGGCTTGCAAAAAATGTTAGACCTATGGTTCTTATATTTTTAGTTATATCTACGGTGATTATGATTTTTATTGATGCGGGAGAAATAACCTTTGTAGTAGAAGAGAAGTGGACAGATCTATTACAGATAGTTCTGATTACAGTGATAGGGGCTTATTTTGGAGGCCGATCATGGGAGAAGGCAAAATTAACAGCTAAAAAATAATGGCAACTCCTAGGAAAGGAAAGGCAAAAGTAAAGGTTACTTCTTCTGGAAAGAAAGTAAGCTATGGTCAGGCCGGTAAAGCTAAAGGAGGAGGCTCCAGAGTTAAGCCTGGTACATCTAAAGGAGATGCTTATTGTGCAAGAAGTTTAGGTATAAAAAAAAGAGTATCTAAGAAAAAAAGAAATGATCCTAATACACCTAATAATTTATCACGTAAGCGTTGGAAATGTGCTGGGGCTAAATCAAAAAAAAATAACTAAATATATATGAAGACTTTAAAATACCTTCTATTAATAATAGGAATTGGGTTACTTGGTGGTGTAATTATTAATCTATCCTCTGACAAAGATACTCCCGACTGGACAGGAACTACTCAAGGCGAATATGTGTTTGATTCTATAGAAGATCAAAGAGAGCAAGATAGCATCGAAGCTTACTTAAAATGTTGGTATGAAGTATTAGACACTAATAGTAATGGCGATATAGATGACACCGAACATTTATGGGGAGGAGATAATGGAGAAACCTTTTACGAGTAATGGCTACGAAAGCCAAAACATATACCTACTCTAAGCCTTCCAATAAAAAACGACCTGGAGTTCATAGTAAGAATGCAAGTAAAGGGCAGACGGGATACAAGAAAAAATATAACGGGCAGGGGAAGTAAAATATATCTGATAAGTTTTACTATCTTTGTAAAAAATTAATAATAATTAAATCTATTACAATGAAAAAAATTGAAGACAAAGAATTAAGTAGTTTGCAAGAGTTAACAGCTGAGTTTAATAAGTTAAAAACTCAATTAGGGGATCTATCTTTACAAAAGCATGGAGTGTGTTTAAGGGTAGAAGAATTAAAGACAGAATTCCAAGGTTTAGAAAGATCCTTAATGGATAAATATGGCGTTGACTCTGTAATTAACATGGAAACAGGTGAGATAACCGAAAAAGAAAAAGAAGAAAAAAAAGATGGCGAAGATAAGTAACACTACAGTTTATCCAAATATAATTCCTACGGCTAATGACTTTGTTATATTAACTGACGTTAGTGATAGCGATGCAACTAAGACTTGCACGGTAAATGACTTTCAGGAGTATTTTGGAACTAAAACGCTAGTGGTTACTTTAACTCCAGCTGAGATTTTAAATTCTTTTACAGCGCCTGTTGTATTGTTAACATGTAATACGGGAGAATATATACAAGCTATAAGCTCGGCATTCTTTTTAGACTTTAATACTACTGCGTATACGCTTGCTGGCCCTGTTTACCTGACTAACAATGGAGATATAACAAGCTATCAGGGAGCATCGACGGGGGTGGGAGTATTAACTGACTCAGCGCAAGCTTATATTCCTAATGGTGGTTATGCTTATCCTATAGCCGCTGGAGGGAATAGTTTGACTTGGCAGGCTGTAGGTTCAAACCCTACATTGGGAGACTCTCCTATTACGTTAAATATATTATATAGAATAACTAAATTTTAAGTTATGGCGAAGATTGAAAATATAACCGTCTATCCTACGGTACTTCCAGCAGCAAGCGACTTGCTTATTGCAACTGATGTTAGTGATGATAATAAGACGGTAACCTTTCTGGTTAGTGATTTACTTGCAGCAGGAACGGTTCTTCAAGATTTGCAATCAGTTTTAACTACAGGAAATACAGCAATAGAGAGTATAAATCTTACTGGCAATATAAATGTAACCGGAACTGTTTATCCAACTACAATTACTGCTGTAGGATCTACAGGTGCAGCAGGACAGATACTAAGCTCTACAGGAACGGGTATACAATGGATTAACAGCCCTTCAGTTTCATGCTGTAGTTTAGACGATGTATTAACGGTAGGAAATACTACGAGTCAGGATATTGTGATGACAAGTGGGCAACTACAAGTGTCAGGTGTAGGAGGAGGAGTAGTTATAACAACTCCTGGTTTTTTAACAAATTCAGGCATTAGTACTTTTAGTGGACAGGTAAATATTAATAGCACTGCATTAAATTTTAACGCTACAGGAACAATAAATGATGGCCTAGGATCTGTTGGGTTAGCCGGTCAAGTATTAACTTCTACAGGAACTGGAGTACAGTGGTCTAGCTCGGCAGCTTCATGCTGTACCTTGCAAGACACTTTAGCTGCAGGGAATACAGCTGCTAATGTCGGAATAACTTTTAGTGGCACAAGTGTCACTACTTTTGGAGCAAGTAATAATATTACTTCAGCAGGAACAAACACATGGAGTGGTAATAATACTTTTAGCGCAACAGGTAATTTAGCAACTACCGCTGGTATTGCATTAACAGGAACTTTATGGGACGGAACTAGTATAGGTACTGCGGGACAGGTTTTAACGTCTACTGTTACAGGTGTTCAATGGGCAGCTGCATCAGGGGGGAGTCAAAACCTACAGCAAGTTTTAGATATTGGAAACACTGCTACACAAAGTATTACTCTAACTGGTGACTTACAAGCTACTACTTTTACTGATTTATCAGGATCTACTGGTACTCCAGGACAAGTATTAAGTTCTACTGGAGGAGGACTGCAATGGGTAAATAGTATTACCTCATGCTGTAGTTTAGACGATACATTATTAGTTGGTAATACCTCAGCTCAATCTATTACATTAACAGGGGCTGCGTTTGTTACTGCGCCGTTTGGAGATTTTAATCAGCTCACCGATGGAGCTTCTTTTGGGGCAGCAGGGGAGGTATTAAGCTCTACTGGATCAGGACTCGCATGGATAGCTGCTCCAGGAACAGGAGTAACAAGTATTATAGCAGGAGCAGGAATTGCGGTAAGTTCCCCTACGGGAGCGGTTACAATAACAAATACAGGCCCAGGAACAGGAACAGTAACTAGCGTTAGTTTTGCATCAACTATCGCAGGCCTTACCGCGACGACAGCTACTGCCACTACAACTCCCGCTCTTACGCTAAGTATTACTGGAGTTCCTCCGGTAACGGAATATTTAGATGGAACAGGAAATTGGTCAGTACCTTCTGTTCCAGGTGGGGCAGTAACCAATGTAGGTCTTGGGGCTTTAGCGCTATCTACGGGTGCTCCTTTAGATATTAGTCCAACTACAGGGTCTGTTGTTATAACCCCTAAAAGATATGATGGTGGAGTAAATGAAGGTTTTGTTCCTCAAGGAGGATCAGCAACAACATTTTTAAGAGGAGATGGTCAATGGGTAACCCCTACAGGTACTGGAGGCTTAGTGTCATCAGTAAGTGCAGGGGCTACAGGTACATCTACAGGAGTACCTATAACAATCGCTCCAACTACTGGTGTTGTTGTAGTTAATTCTAATGCCTATAATGGAGGAGCAAATATTGGTCACGTTCCTGCGGCAGGAACAGCGGGAAACTACCTGGAAGGAAATGGAACTTGGTCTGTGCCTACTCAGCAAAGAACATATTTTTCGGTGAATAGGGCATTTTGTATAGGTAATGGTATGCTTGCTCAGCCATACATGACTTTTGGCAATATAAATCAAACAACAACTTTCGGGCTTAATTCTCCAAATCAGCTTGATTTTTCTTCGGCTAACGCACCCTCTGCGGGAGGTTGGACTATAGCTGAATTAACTGCGGGGATTGTAAATCAGAATGAGGGAGCGTCCTGCGGAGGAGGAACAGCCGAGGCAACTCTCTGTTCGGTAAGTTTTAGTTTTATAGGAACTGGAGCTGCAACTTATTATGCAAATATATGGAAGATTGACCCATGTGATTCTTCGTATGTTCCTATGCAAGCTGCGCGGTGTGAACTGACAGGGATAGACAAAAACACTCCAATGTGCTGTACTGCTAGTCTGACTATTACTGGTCAGAAACTAATTGATAATGAAGCCCACATGTTTACCTTCGGAGACTTAACGGCATCTACCTCTTGGCAAGTACAAGGAAATATGGTTCTTAAATATGAATATACCGGACCTTTTTAAACTAAATTAAATGAAATGGACATTAGAAAAATATCAATTGGCGCAGACTACAAATCTGGAGCTATGCATTATATTGTAGGACAAGATGTGTTAGGAGGATCTCACACAATACATCTTATACAATCTCAGAAAACTTCTTATAAAATCTGGATACAAAAAGGTGAAGAGATATATGTATGGAAAGAATTTTTAAACACACTACCTATATCGTTAGAGTTTAATATAAACTTTTAGTGAGATCTCCGTATAACTTTATCGTAAAATCCGAGAGCACTCGGAGATATGACAATGTAAAAGAAATAGGGGGTATTGAGTTTATAACAAGTGTATCTGAAGAAGATCATACTGTCTCGAATAGATTTGCAACTGTAATGGAGTTGCCTATCGACTATGGCGGGCCTGTCCAAAAGGGAGACACTTTATTGGTTCATCATAATGTATTTAAGTTTTATAATGATATGAAGGGGAGGCAGAAGAGTGGTAGAAGTTATTTTAAAGATGATTTATTTTTTGTAGATTACGATCAATTCTTTTTATATAAACATAAAGACAAGTGGAGTGCCCACGGGAAGTATTGCTTCATTAAACCCTCTGAGTTAAAAGATTCTTATATATTAAAGCCCGGGGCAGAAGAGCCTTTATTGGGAGTAGTCAAATATATTAACCAAGAACTTATAGATTTAGGAGTTAAAGAAGGGGATGAAATATCATTTGAACCTGAAAGCGAATACCCTTTTACTGTAGATGGAGAAAAATTATATAGAATGTTTACTAATAATATAACTATGACCCTATGATCCATATACAAGATGACTTTATTGACAAGGATCTGTTTAAAATTGCTACCGATTATTTAAATAACGGAAAGTTTATAAAACATACCGTAGGAGAAAAGGATTTTTATACACAAGAGTCTCCAGAATCATTTAATCAGTACGTCTTAGGAAGGTTAGAGGTTATAGAGGGTAGGCCCTTAGAAAATATATTAAGTTTCTTTAGGGTGTCTACAAATGAGTTAGACGCTATGTGGAGGATTCATTCTGATTTAAATATAAAGGGAGAGCGCCCAGATAGAGCTCTAGTATTGTATATGTCGCCCAGAGAAAGAGAGGATTTACACGGAACAGCATTATGGGAACATGATATATATGGAAAAGAACTCCCTTCTAATATAAGTGATGAAGATTATGATCAGATGATTAGGGTTGATTCAGAGAATTTAGATAGGTGGAGATTAAGCACAGTTATAGGTTATGAGCAGAATAGATTAGTTTCATATCCCTCCAGTTATTTTCACAGTAAGTATCCTAATAAATCATGGAAAGAGGGAAGAGAGGTTTTTGTTATGTTTTATAAATATAAATAATGGATATTAGAGAAATTAAATTAAGTATTATTGAAGCAGGTGAAAAAGCTGTTAAACAATTAGTTAGGGTGGCTAAGGAAGATATTATAAAGTATGAGTCCGAAGACCCATTGGCTGCTGACAGATTGAAGAATGCCGCAGCCACTAAAAAGTTAGCAATCTTTGATGCTTTTGAAATATTAAAGCGTATAGAGGAAGAAAGAGCTATGCTCGATGGAAATGTAACTGAGAAAAAAAATAATACCCCAAAAGGATTTGCGGAATCAAGATCAAAATAAATTATATACTGAGGTAAAAAAACTTATACCTAACTCTGTTATAGCAAATAAGAATAGAGGAAGAAGTTGGTTATATGGGTATAATGAAAAGTATGATGTAATTGTTATATCTAATACAGGACAAATTGAAAGTATAATAAACATTAATGGATTAAATATAGCTCTTCCCAAACAACCTAAAGAAGTTTATAGGAGATCCAAAAATAAAGAGGATCAGTATTGGGAAGTAAATGCGTTATCAAAAGAACTTAGTAGGATTAGATCTATATTTCATTGGCATGAAACTCCTGATGAATTTAAATCTAAATGGGTAGATTATATAGAATCAGAATTTGATAAAAGAGAACAAGGGTGTTGGTTCATGAACAATGGAGTCGCTACTTATATAACAGGAACTCATTATATGTATCTCCAGTGGACAAAAATTGATGTAGGTAATCCAGATTTCAGAGAGGCTAATAGAATATTTTACATTTTCTGGGAGGCCTGTAAGGCAGATAAGAGAAGTTTTGGAATGTGTTATTTAAAAATAAGACGTTCAGGATTCTCTTTCATGAGCTCATGTGAGGGGGTTAATCAGGCTACTATTACTAAAGATTCAAGGGTAGGGATATTATCTAAAACAGGTAGTGATGCTAAAAAAATGTTTACAGATAAAGTTGTTCCTATTTCAAACAACTATCCATTCTTCTTTAAACCCATACAAGATGGTATGGATAAACCAAAAACAGAATTAGC
>TARA_R110002110_G_scaffold12237_3_pt1 | contig 14022 bp, 43 predicted proteins | sample TARA_R110002110 | Tara Oceans TARA_R110002110 (sample SAMEA4397330) | marine metagenome | biome: Polar Biome; feature: [SRF] surface water layer (ENVO:00010504); material: water (ENVO:00002006), including particulate matter (ENVO:01000060) such as... | depth 5 m
TCATTTTACATTACCACCCATATGCACCCGATATCTCCCATACCTCTTTAGATAGGTAACCGAGTTGTTGTCCTTCAGTAATATATACTATACGCTCATCATCGGCATCCTGTCGTACTGAATCTTCACTCTCATAATCATCGTGTGCTCCCTCTTTACTGAACTCTACCACATTGTCTATAGAGTATTCAAAAGGATAGTTAGGTTGTTGTGCTAATCTTACTTCTTGGTTCTCATCGAAGTATTGTAGTGCGTCTATTAATTCTCTTACAGTCATAGTTGTTTGTTTTAGTTATTACTAATATACGAAAAATATCTGACACTGCCAAATATTTCCCTATGTATTTTTATTTTCTTTCCTCTGGTCCTCTATGGGTCCAACCAAGGTATTCATATATATCCTTCTCTGTTTTGCCAGCCAAATACCTATCCGTATCGGCATCGAACAAACCGTATTCGTTTAACTTCATACCCTTACGTTTAACCAGAAACCGTTTCCGTATATTGTATTGTGCTGGTCCCGTAGCCGTCATTAGCTGAGCACCCCAGCCTTTCGTATCCGTAAGGAATAGATTAATAGGTCTACCCCGATACGTACCGTAGATCTTCTTCTTCCCACCAGACGTAACCTCAATGATGTTACCTATCTGATCAAATAGCGTATCTTTAGGTATAAGAACTATATCTATATCCCCGATATCTTCTTTACCTCTACGTATAGAACCCGCTACTAATGCTTTACTGAAGTGTGGAGCCAACTCACCAATAAGGTCTGCTGCCATATCTTGAGCCTCCTGTAATGTTACTTTTGTTTCTACTTTAGCCATAATCTTTTGTTTACTCTAATATACAACTTTTATTTGACATATCCAAATATAACCGTATCTATTTTTACTTTTTGTTTACGTATCTATTTTAATAAAGTATACGTAATCCTTATGTCCATGAAATCTATTTTGATGTACATAAATAATCTATATGTCCATGCCGTGTACATAAGGTGTGTCGGCAAAAAAAGGGGCCACTCTCTTGTAGTGACCCCTTTACAAACAACTATGAACTATACCTTTTGTTTGCTTTGTTTCTTATGGAGGAAATAATCTTGATACTTTCTCCTTAACGCATATAGAACATTCTCTTTCCTCTTAAACCTTTTATATTCTGTCGTTTCAATAGCGTCAATATATTCATTCTTTTGTCCATCCCATCGTTGATGTCTGGTTACTACTGTAAACTCTATCATCTTTGGTGTTACCCTTTCTATTCTAATGGCATGGGCATTATAGAAATCATCACCACCAATAACCGTTCTCGAAGAAGGCTCTCCCTTATAGTTATTATCTCCCACCACATCGAACTGAAATCCTGGAGTATCTAATAAGGTATCAATAATCTCTCTCCTCTCAGTTTTAAGAAGATGTATCGCCTCACTCAGCTCTTTCCTATCTTTGTTGTTACACTCCAACTCTCTCATCACTCTGTAGTTCTCACGTATATCAATTATACCATCAAACTTATTGTCGGCAATCAACTCTATCAAAGTTCCAATCGCTGAATGTGTTGAGAGAATCCTATATACCTCATCTTTATCTTTTGTTCTGGGATCAAAACCATGATGACTTATGCCGTTACACCCGAACTTCAATGTCCAACCATATCGATTAGGATCATTATAATCTTTATCCCAATCACACTCATAACGAAAGTCTATCCATGCAATAGGATTGTTGTCCTGAACTTTCCAGTCAGTCTCAGTAAGATAGATTTTAGAATACCCATCGTAAAACAGATACTCACCAGCAAATGGTGCCATCTCTCCCTTAACAACCTTGTTGAATAGTTTCTTTATCGCTGATATCTCCAAGTCCTGCAGTAAGTCTACCGCCGATGAAATCTTAAAGTCAATCTTTTCCTTTGACTTCTCTAAGTTTGCCACCTTTCTGTCTATCTGTTCTATTCTATTTCTATCACTCATAGTTATTTGTTTGTTTATGTTAACACTAATATACGCCTTTTATTTGACATTACCAAATATTTTGTAATGTTTTTTAAGAAAGTTCGTAACCCCATTCTTTAATGGCAAGATTGAAAGACTCTTGTACCTCATAAAGTAATGTCAACTGAGCTTCGTATTCTGTAAGCTTCTGTTGTTGGTACTCCAATGCCAAACTTGTTTTTAATGCCGGCAAGTCTTTGTGCCACTGATCTATCTTATTATTGAGATTGTTTATGTGGTTTGCCACTATCTCTCTTATCTGTGTGTTGTCTAAACTTCTTCCTTCATTCATAGTTGTTGTTTTTAGTTAATACTAATATACGACAATTATTTGACTTTACCAAACTTTTTAACACTTATTTTAATAATAACTTGTACTAATATCAAAACTTGGTAGACTATCTATGCCAGCCTTCTCCATGGCTTTCACCTCTTCCTTCTCGAAGTCGGCAGGATCTAAACGTATTGAATGATCTGTACTTATCCAGTTTAGATGTTTCCCTGTTGTTGGACCCCATTGGTTTTTAATAACCTTCAGTCCTAATCCATAACTAACTGCCACCACTGTCTCGTAAGATAAATAAAAGGTTACTCCGTTTACCTCTACGTATGGTGCGTTCTTTGCTGTGTTTTCATTGTAAAATCCTATCTTCATAATATTATTGTTTTTCAAGGTTAGTGTATTTTAAATCTCAATCCCAAAAGGTATTTCAACATTGTTTTTTTGACATATCTCAACAATTTCTAAATACCTTTTAGTTTGTTCTTCTGTTAGTTTACCCAGTAACTCTATTTTTCTGAGTAAGTATAACTCATTTAACAAGTCTTCCATCTTATTATTGTTTTTTGGTTTATGCTGCTACTGAATCTAGATAACCTTTGACACATTCCTGATCTTCTTTGTTTAGTAATGTATAATATTCTATAAACAAATCCTTTAATGTCAAACAAGAATCGCAGTTACCTTCTCTTAACTCTTCCTCTGCCGTCATCCAGAGGTCTACTAATAAATCTTTTATATCTGTTCCCATAGTTTGTTGTTTTACATTCCTTGAGCTGCACCATATAAGAACAACCCTATAATAGTAAGTGGATTACAAAGTAATATTATTACTCCTATTAGTAACCACCTCAAATAATCATTTTTAATCTTTATCATATCGTTTTGTTTTAAAAAGAGTAAGTAAAGAATTACAAGTCGTCTTTTTCAAGTCTTTTCTCTTCTCTCCCTACTCTCTATTGTTTTTTTATTTCCAACCTTTTACTGGGTTCTCTGATCGTAACCCATGATAAACAATATCTTCTATTTCGTCATAGAGTTTTCCATCGCTCAAATCTAAAGGAAACTCATCTTCCAATGCCAACTTAACAAAGTGGTCTTTGAGTTGTTGGGTAACTTTTTCACTTAATGTTCTTACGTATAAATCCATAGTTGTGTTGTTTTGTTTACTCTAATATACAACTTTTATTTGACAATTCCAAATTTATTGTGTATATTCTTTGTGTTCAAATACTATCTCCCCATCGGCATCCACTATCTTTACAATATCGCCAACGTCTAACACATGCCGTCTAAACTCTGACATTATATATTCAATACTTGGGTTCTCAATGTCGGCAGGTATATTGATCTCAGCCGAATCTTCATATGTTATTTTAAATGTTTTCATCCTCAATATATTTTATATCTACGTTACTTCCGTATTTGTCTACAATGACTTCTTCCCAAGGGTAATCATCTTCTACCACTTCGAGATTTAATACATGACTATATCCGCCGGTATGACCATATAACTCATAGAGTTCTTTCGCCACTTCTAAATCTTTTGCTGCGATGGTTATCTCCATCCTAAATGATTTTTTAAATGTTCTTTCCATAGTTGTTGTTTTTAAAATGTTACTTTTTGTACTTCCTTATCTACTCTATAAACACTTTGATTATTGATAATATTTATTAACCATTGTACGAACATAACTTTACTTTGGGACTCGTATCTTTTCTCTAAAGGTAAATCACATTGTAAGTTGGATAGTGAATATCCCATACCACTACTTCCCCAACCACCATAATGAATATACTTTAATGAACCCTCATCAGTCAAACGACAGACTAAAGTTTTTTTGTTGTCGAACCCATCTAATAAATGTAAGTGTGCAATCTTCATAGTTGTTTTGTTTTGTTGTTTGTTAATACTCTAATATACGACAATTATTTGACATTACCAAATAATAATGATACTATTTTTTAAATAGTTTTCATATTTGGTATTTTGCCATCATTGTCTAACACCACTTCCAATAATACAAAACCACATTTCTTTGTTTCTTCGTAACACTCCGCAACATACCACTCCCCATTTTTAAATAGGTAGATATATTCCGCCCAACAGTTGTCGGCATCATTAATAATGTCTTCCTCTAAAAAGAGTTGAATACTATCCTCTCTACTATAAGAGGTGTTCTGTTGTTCTCCACCATACCTTGTGGTTTCAACGGTTTCCCCTAATGAAGAAATATATTCATCATTAACTAATAACTCTTCGACCTCATGTTCCTCTTTGTAGTTCTCAAATAATAATACTCCATTGTTTGAGGGATAACCATCATAATGACAATACTTTGTATCTATCTCATTTTCTTTTTGAATACATATTAAACTTCTTGTGCTCATAGTTTTATTGTTTTGTTTACTCTAATATACAACAATTAATCGACATTACCAAACTTTTGATGATGTTTTTTATTCTTCTTCTCCCTTTTCATAGAATATAATACATTCGGGTGAAAGGATGTCGGCAGAGAACTCTTCTAACTCTTCCTTATATTTCGCCTTTGCCATTTCAAATAGTTGTTCCAGTTGCCATTCAGCATTCGGGTATCTCATACTATCTAATTCAATGGTTATCTCATTGCCGGTAGTTTCGAAATCTATAATGTTCGTATCGAAATCTTTGATCATTACCTTAGCAAGATAGTCTTCAAAGTTTTCAACGTCGTCGGCATAGTTTCCTGCTGCTTCATCAGTAGCAAATATTGCCCTTACTTTTCCTTGTGTATATTGTCCCATAGTTATTTTATTTTATTGTTTCTTTAATGTCTTTTACTTTTATATATCCTTGATCTATTAACTCCCTTGCCGTTCTACCATACCACCCCTGTAACTGCCAGCATAATCCACTGTCCAATAGATACTGCCACGCCTCTATTTGATAGTCTTGGCTTGCTCCTTCGCCTTCACAGAATCCCTCTGCATAAGCAGAAGCTAAATAAGGTGTCCATTTGATTTTATTATCTTCCATAGTTGCTTAGTTGATAGGTGTTGTTCCACCAATGTTGTCATAAATAGTTTTGCCATCTTCATTCAGTATCTCCAATGTTGGACTATCAGAGGGAATATTAGGTTCAATAGGTTCTTCTGTAAAATCTATCTCCTGATAAGAAATGGTAGTATAGTCAGGTTCTGGTTTTATGCCGTTCTTTTCATTCTCATGGAATAGTTGTAAAAACTCTTCCTCTGTATATTTGTCGGCATCATACTCAATGTCTTCTCGTTTCCAAACGCTAACATTTCTGTCTATTGATAGGTTTTTGTAGTTGGGTTGTCCCTCTGTAAAGTTAGTCATAGTTTTATTGTTTTGTTTACTCTAATATACGCCTTTTATTTGACATTACCAAATATATTATCACTTTTTTTACACTTTAAGTTTTTCATATTGTTCTATAACGTCGGCAACCAGATCGTTTATTTGTGCGTCGGTCATATTCATTCTAATGTTAAACTCTCGTTCCCCCTGTAACTGATGTAATAATACTTTTTCTAATATTTCCATGTTGTTTATTTTAAAGCGTTTTCTATTGTTCCTTGAATCATCCCTGCTCGGTATTGAGAAGGGTGTAGCATTGGGTTTTGATTGAAGCACCACTGCTTTACCCATGTGGGAGCTTGTAACCATTCCTTCCTCTGTGTAAAGAACTCAGCGAACATGATGGAAGAAAAATACTTATCGAATCTTTCCATTTTCGTATTCTCTAATCCGTCGTGATCGATGTAGGTGCCACAGAACCAGTTTTCCATTAATCCTCTATCTCCTTCCCACTCTTGGAATTCTATATTGACTGTCCCAATCTTTAGGTTGGAGTTCCTCATGGTCGTAGCCTCGATGCCAGCGTCCGTTAAAATCTCTTTAACCTTTTGTAATGCTTTTGTTTCTGTAACGTTCATAGTGTTTGTTGTTTTGTTTATACTAATATACGACTTTTTATTGACAATTCCTAATTAAATGGAATAAAAAAAGGGGTGAGCGTTGCACCCACCCCAAACAAAACAAACTATGTAACTCTTCGCCTGTATGACTTTTGGTCTTTTGGTCTTATATCTTCACAGATCAATCTGATGATATCTTCCTTGTCATCATTCTTTGACCAATGTTGATCAACAACATATTCTAAATCCTCACTGGTAAATGCTGCGGCTGCCAACACGGCTGCTACTGCAAAATCGTTAAGGTTGTCTTCGTATTTACTTATTGTTCCTTCCATAATAGTTGTTTATTAGTTTTAATAATCTTTTGTCTGATTGTTCAAGTGTAGGGTAAAAGGGTGCGATATTTAACGCACCGGAACTGGTACTAATGTTGGCAATAGGTTGTGTTGTTATGCTCGGTAAGTTATTAATTAAATCTCTTACCTCATTACCAAATGTTTGATCGTTTGGTTGTTCTTTTGCCAACTCTATAATCTTTTCTACAATCTCGTATTCTTCCATAGTTATCTTTTAAGTTCTGTCAGTAATGAATATATTTCCTCTAATGCCCATTGTCCACTCTTAGACATTCTATCGTATTCAAACATATTGATGGACTCCACCAATTCTGTTATTCTTTTTTTTGTTGTTTTATCCATAGTGTTATTTTGTTTATACTAATATACAACAATTATTTGACATTACCAAATATTTCGGTAACTATTTTTCACTCCCACAAACTAAACATGTTCGTTCATCTATTGTAGGTGTCTCTGTATCGCAGGGTTCACACTCAGTATAAGATAATCCTAAACTATTGGCAAAATCATAAACTGCACTCGGCCCAGTTTCATCGTACAACTCTACCGCTCTTTTATATATTTCTTCATTTGTCATATTATCTAAATTTCATATGTATGAGTTTCTCCGTTGATGGTAAAATCCTGCTCATCTATTCTTTCCCCATATTCATTTGTTCTGATATAAGGCAGATCTGGATCGTTACTTTGAGGGGTTATGAAACCACAGATGTAATGACCATCCAAAATCCATAGTCCGTCGGCAATCCTACTATCCACACAGGTGGTACAAACCCCCCACTCATTATCTTCTGATATCTCTGTATCTTGACAGATATTACATACTCTGAACTTGTAGTACATTTGTGTGTCGCACGTAATGTGTCTCTCATTATATATCTTTGCCGACTCCATATCTTAATGGTAAATGATTACCTCTTCTTTAGTTATCAATGAATCACAATGGCATAGTTTCCCTTTAACATCATCACCCACATTGTATTTCGTATCGGTATAAACCTCAAACTTATATGCCATACTATATAGGTTTTCCCTATTCTCATCACTCAACAACATTGGTTGTCCTATCCCTACGTAACCATAGGTATAAGTTCCTTTCCCACCTATTGCTTCAATGATAGGAACACTCAGCGTTGATGAATCATCTATTGTCTCTTTATGACAACCTGTGAGTGCCAACAGTATTATCGGCACTATGTATATTATCTTCTTCATATTACCAGGTTATAGGGTTTTCTTCTAAAAAGGATTGTGGGTAAAGATATGCTCCATCATTGTAACTTACCACATCTTCATACCAACGAATACCCATACTCAAACGTGGTACTGCGAACTTCCCAATGTCATCATCGTGAACATAGAAGAACAGATCGTTTCTTCCACCAGTGTCTGGTACTTCATTTCCATTTCCATCAAGATCGGGGTTGGTAAGAACTTCAGTCTTATACTTAACTCTAACATCCATTTCCTTTTTAAAGAAATCCTCCAAATCTTTAACATCATCTTTGCCAACTACTGTCGCTGGCCACACACATAACTGATTATACTTTTTCATAGTTTTATTGTTTTGTTTTTGTTTATACTAATATACAACTTTTATTTGACTTTACCAAATTTTTAGTGGGTTTTTTGTCCACAAAGTTCCGTCATCTTCCCTAATCATTTCTATAAGGAAGTATGCCAGCCAATAGGTTAGTATTGGCAAACATACAAGGGTTAATGATATCCCTATGATAACTTCCATAACCCATGTTCTTTACATCCATCGTGAAAACAATAGCTGAAGCTCTCTGTGTAGTCCAACTCCCTAGCCATCTCCTGTAACTTCTCCTTATCAACTTTCTTATAGAACTTCTTACCTCTGCCGATACACTCATTTAGTATATCACCAAACCCATCATCACTGGCATCAATACCTTCTCCACCATCTTTACCTAACCAAGCCTCGTAAAAGAACTTATATAGTTTATCAAACTGATGCCGATGAAACTCCTCTAGTTGGACAAAGTGTCCCTTTGAAAGCTTGGCATATTTTTTTCCTATTCTTCTGTAGTCACCATCTGAAGTCCAGTTGGCATCTTTAATGAGTCCCCATAACTGCTTTTCAGTTAATATGAAGTCCTCCACTTTTAAATCTTTAGTCTTACTCATAGTTGTTTTGTTTATACTAATATACGCCTTTTATTTGACTTTACCAAATATTTCGGTAAGTATTTTTATAGGTGTTCTATTATTTCAAGAATGTCTATATTATAAGCCTTCCTATAATCTTCTGGCTCATCTGCTCTATAACATTCTAACCCATTATATTGTGAAAATACTCGCAAGAGATCTACTATTCCTATACTATAATAGAATAGTCTAATGTCTTTTTCACAAGTGAAAGTTATTGTTGGTTTGCCAATGGCATGGGCGCCAATGCTATCATCCCCAGAAAGTACATTGTCTAAATCTACTTGGATGCAATATTCTTTTATGTCTTCAATCTTCATAGTTGTTTATTTTTTTAACCCTTTAAACCATTCCCTCATTACTTTTAGGGTTTTTGTATCACTCATTTGTACGTAGGTTCTTTCTTTATTACACCATTGTTGGCAATCTTTCTCTCTTTCCCACCAAGAGTATTTTGCATCCTCCGAACTTTTGTAATTATTCATTTGGGATGAGGTTTTGTACCATTCAATGTACTTATCTCTTAATCTGTTGTAACTTTCTATTACTGTCATAGTTGTGTTGTTTATACTAATATACAACTTTTATTTGACTTTACCAAATATTTCCGTAACTATTTTTAAAAAAGTATTGGCTGATATCACACGTGACTCTCTATCATTTAACTCATCATTTCAGAGCACCCCACTTTTCTAAAGGATAGGAGCTACCTATCTATATAATGTAACGAATGATCCAAACTCTCTGTCAAATACTTCTAACAGATTTTCGTAGCTTCCGCTCTTCATCTCATTAAGTATTGTATCGGCATCCAGATCTAAGTCTCTTGCGAATCTGCTGGCATAACCCATCAATACAAATGCGTTTCCTTCAGGCCCTGTCAAGTCTATCTCAATCGGTCCTTTTTTGTCTATCTTTTTCTTTATCATGTGTTGTCTATTTTGCTTATCATTTTTTCTAACTCTACTTTTATCTCATCAGTAACCTCACCCACTTCGGCAAAGCTCCATACTATTCTTCTCTCGTCGGTAGCATCAACATGAACCTCATAGTAAATGTCCTTTAACTTTATATTCCAAATCTCTATTAATGCCTCTAACCAAATATCTTTCTTTGCCATCATCTTCTATTTAAACCTTTTTATAAACATGTTTTGTTGCCTCAACAACCACAGTCTGTTTCTCAATGGCATCCAGGACTTCTACAAGAGTTCTGATTTGAATCATCAGACACCCCCTAATCATACTGTAACTTTTATCAGTGTCCTCATACTCTTGTTGATATTTTCTAATCTTATCCTCAATGTGAAGTGTTACTTTTTCCAATACTGTTGGTTTTTTCATAGTTGTTTGTTTTTACATTATACAATAGTAGTCCCCACTACTTTTTTTAATATTTCTTTTATTTCCTCATAAGTTTCTATGAAACGAATACCCCCATTATTATTTATACCTGTGATGTGAGAGTTCGCACCATCTCCCTTCTTGAAACAGGGTAGTATTGCTTGTGCTTGAGATAGGTTTACTAATACCTTCTTTCCTGTTGTCATTGTAAGTTCTATATATACCATAGTTGTGTTGTTTTGTTTTTTAAAATGAGAATGACTTCGTTCTGTCAACTCCAGGAATACTCACCTTCAACGTCCAGTGCTACTTCATCACTCTCATACTACTAATATACGACAATTATTTGACTTTACCAAACTTATTTGAACAATTCTTTCATCTTTTTTTCAGCGACTAATCTTTCCGTTACTTCTTTTGCCGTTAAAAGATGAACATACTCAAAGTCCCAAGCATCCGACAATGGAAGATGCACAAGTTCCAGTGGGTTCATTGATGCCACCATATACTCAGCGTGTCCGTCGGCAACAGGAAACCTAACAATCTCTCCGACATACTTTTCAGGTCCACTCCATGTCCCTGATAATATATTCTTCCTTTTGAGAAGAAGTACTTTCAGTTCCTTAATGTATTTTTCATTATCTTCTTTGTACTTCTGGATATCGGGGTGTCCGTTCTGATCGTAAGTGAAATCAGGTGTTTTCATTTCTTGTGGTGCATCATATATCTTTGCCATCATCAGTTGTTTTAAATTGTGTAAATAATCTTTTTTCTACAATGTTTTTTGTTTGCTTCTTTCTTTTTATCTTTAAATCTTTTGGACATAAACCTGCCGTCAAAGAACCCAGCGTCTTTCATTTCTTTCCTTGCCGACTTCTTTTCAATTGCCATCAATATGTCCTTTGTTATTTTCATACTACAATATACGAAAAAATATTGACTTTACCAAATATATGGGCATAAAAAAAGGGCCTCTTTTGAGACCCCTTCTCATTCACTAACTACCAATTAGTTCTTGGAAAAAGAATATTTGGATTTAATATTACTATTGAAATACGTTCCCTGTGAAGGGGCTGCTTCCAACAATGCTTTTTCACTGGCAGCACCTGTGTAGGTATAGCTATTGCCATTGTGAAGGTTAACGATTAAATCCTGTCCTTTTACTTCTGTACTTTTGATTACTGAACTCATAATTAAAACTTTTTAGGTTTTGTTAAAAAATATAAAAAAGTTGGTTTGTTTTTTGGTGAGAGATAAACCATACTATAAAACATCTCTCGCTTTGTTGCCGTTTGTTATTTAATGTCGTAAACTCTGCGCGCCGCAGGCTAATCGATTTCTATACAAATATAAGAAAAATAAATGACAATGCCAAATATTTCCCTATCTTTTTTTATTTATTCTTCCTCTTCAAATATTGTTTCGAACTCTTCATCGGGATCACTTATGCCGTCTAACTCGTCAATGGCATACTGGAGATTGTTTTTAATATTCTCTATTAGATCACTCAGTCTTGAGTTCCTCACACAATGTTTGATCTCATAAATGTCTGAAGAACATTCCTCAATATAATCCATTGCCTCTTTTAGTTCTGGTACGCAATCCCACCCATCTTCTTCTGTTTTTGTTGCCATAGTTAGTTTTTTATAGTATGTTGTTTTCTTTTAATAATACTTCTTCATCGGAATCACCACAGAGCCAAACCTCTTTACCTCTGCCGTCATTACCCCAACCTGGGAATAATGTATTCAATACCCTGTGGTATCCATCTCTAACTCCTTTCCAATATAATGATGACTCACCATTATAAGTATGTGTCTTATACTTCGCATCTGCGAATTGTTGGATTAGAACTTTCTTATATACATCAAAATAATCTTCTTTTGTTAAACTCATAGTTTCTATCGTTTTGTTATATAACAAATATACGCCTTTAATTTGACTTATCCAAATTATTCTCCTCTTTTTTTAAATAATAATTAAAATAAAAGGCTTCGACTATTATGCCAGCAAAAAGTATTATGTTGGCAAAGATGAGTAGCGTAGTTATTAAAGTTAGCTTTTCCATATCGTCTTGTTTTTTGATTTATAATCTTCTAATATAGGTCTGATCAAATCGATGATGTTGTCTACTACCTCCTGTCCGTTCAGCCCATTAACCTTGTTCCCAAGTTGTTGCTGTGCTGTTATTGCAATTGCTACATCCTCTAGAAACTTCTCTTCACCATAGGCATCAAAGTGATAATACTTTTTGAATTGATTGTAATACTTATTCGGTTGGTAATTGTCATTACCGTCGGCATCGAAACCTGCTCCGTCAAGTTCTGGTATGTTTTCATCTTCTATCATTCTATTCCTTTTTTTCTACTTCACTGTGCACCTTATTGAGATTATCATAGAGTTCCTCTCCATCCTCGTTCAATATCACCAATGTTGCCCCATTATCATCATGGGGGTTAATGTCCTGGCAGGTATCTAATATAATTTCATAATCGTATGTCTCATACAAAGAATCTAGTTCTTCATTACTGTATCCATTCTGGACTCGGTGATACTGATTGATGAACTCTTCTTCGGTATACTTTGTATCATCATACTCCACCGTCTCCCTTGTCCAAACCCTTACCTTTCTATCTATTTCTAATCTTTTCATAACTCTAATATACAACTTTTATTTCACATTGCCAAATCTTTTGACAACTTTCTTTCATGCCAACACTTCGGGTTCAACTCTGCCGTTACCCCATTCCAGTTGGAACATCGTGTGAAGGATGTCGTCAACCTCTGCGGCCGTGCGGTATCCAATGACACCACCGCCACCAGTGAGATGTTCAAACAACTCATCAGTTACCCACTCTCCGCCTTTAGTTATCCATACGGCCACCTCAAAGGATGAGCTATCGTAGGTTGTCCCACTGGCTTTAAAGTCTTCGACTATAGAACCATATGAGCCACCGAAACCACCGGGACTACTACCACCACTGATGACACTAACGGTGTATTGTCCAATAACCATCGTCCCCTGAATACCTCCTTTGAAGTATCGATGAGGTTTAAACTTTATATCGTTTAGTGTGAATGCCATTACTTATCGTCCTTTTTCATATCTCTCCATGAATTAACTAATCCTGCTACCTGAGGTAATACATCAATATCGTGATCATCTATCAACTGACAGATGTTTATTCCGTTGGCAGTGTCGAGGTTGTTATCCTCCATATGTTTTATTATCGCATCTAATACAGTCATCTTATTTTTTGTTTTTTCTTTCTTCTTTCATTTCTTTTACTACTTCTCTTCCCTCATCTAAACTCTGTACGGGGATGAGGTAACCCTCACCGATTACGTACCACCCATCACTTCGGTGGGTTAGTTGTAGTTCTACTGAGGTGTCGAATGTTTCTCCATCTGAAAATCTTAGTGTACTCATAGTTTTATCTCTTTTAGTTTTTGTTTGTAACACAATATACGAATAAAAAATGACTTATCCTAATTTATCCATAACTTATCTGTATTTTATTTAAATAAATATCTTTGCCAACCTAGTCCGTAACCACGTGTACGCGGGCGGGCCAATTATATTAATTACAATTAGGGTTTACTGCCGACTCATCTCCTGTCGTAACCTTTCTCCTTCTGTATTGCTCTTGCCAACCGAAGTTTCTTTGGGGATCTCTTCTGATAACCGTACTCATGCTTCTGATGTTGGTGTGGACAGATATCAACCATAGCCCGATAGAAGTCCAAACAGTGTCCCCTAGTATCACCCCAACGTTCATCTGCCAACATGTGTGCTAATTCGTGCGCCACATACCAAGTGATATAACCACAGCCCTTCTCTTCAGTAAGACTCCACTTAGGGATGGTGATATCATTGTGACGGTAGTAAGCTCGCCCTCTACGTTGATCCACACACCATACCGTAACCTCACTAAGATACCGGTGTTC
>TARA_R110002110_G_scaffold115432_5_pt1 | contig 14020 bp, 11 predicted proteins | sample TARA_R110002110 | Tara Oceans TARA_R110002110 (sample SAMEA4397330) | marine metagenome | biome: Polar Biome; feature: [SRF] surface water layer (ENVO:00010504); material: water (ENVO:00002006), including particulate matter (ENVO:01000060) such as... | depth 5 m
GTGGCCTGACAGTCGAGGCGCCCCGCGTCGTCGGTGGGGCCTCCGCAGTGCTCTGAAACCGGTGTGGCGTTTTCGCAATCGTCACAAGGGAAAGAGGGGTTGCCGGTGGCCAGCGCGCCTTGCTCAATCTCGCCGCGTTCGATCATGCCTTCTACGGTTTCGGCTTCGATGAGTTCAATAACGCGGGTGAGTACTGCCAAGCGCGGGTCATTGGTGGGGACCATTTGGTTAATGCGCTCCATATGGGCAAGGCTAAGGGCATCGTGTAGGGCGTCGGCCTCTTCGGTGGTCAAGGTAAGGGTGATCATTTGGCGGGCCCTTCAATCAAGATGATTTTCTCGTGGGTTTCGGTGAACCAACAGCAATTGCAGGTGAGGCAGGTATATGCCGTCTCTTCGTATTCCGGCTCGCGATCGATGTTGGCCGTATTCTCTTCGCTGCAGTAGGGGCAGACGTGGGTTTCGTAGCAGGTGTTGGGGTCTGCTAGGTGCTTCTCTTTCCAGTCGTTGGGCTTGTCTACTTCGGGGCCGCGTTCGATGACGTCAAAACCTAGGCTAACTTCGAAGGTGAGCAGCGCGTTAAGGTGTTCGTTGTTTTCGTCTTCGGTAAACTCGACCGATGTTAGGCGGTAGGAGTCGCCACCATTCGGCGTTGCGTAGGCATAAAATGCGCGGCTGGGGTGAAGGTGGGGCAATCCGTTGTGAGCGTTGCCAAGGTCTTGCAGGCCGCAGTTCAGATAGTCTTGCTCGTGGTCGGTCAATTCAAAGTCTAGGTTTGCGCCTTCACCGGGGATTGCGAGCATGGTGCCGTCGGCGCGCTCGGTGTGCTCAACGCCTAGCGTGCCTAGTAGGTAGTCTTGGTCGGTGGTGCTCACCTTGCTAAGGTAGGCGTTAACCGTTGCCTTCGATTGCACGCGTACGGTGCGGTAGGGTCGTTGCATTGCGCTAAGGGTCACCCCCCAATAGACGGGCGGGGTTAAAGCCAGCGAACTGGGGCGCTCTTTTAGCGCTGCGTTAAGAATTGAGATGAGCAAAAACATGGTGTCTCCGGGCCGAAGGGGAAGGGTTAAGGGCCTCCGGTGCAGGTGAACTATGGGGCAATGGTTTACGCATTGCAAGTTAACCCGGCTATATCGTTTGCGCTGCTGTCGGTTTCTGGCCGCCTTCCAGCTCTTTTTGGAGTTTTGGACCAGCTGATTTAAGCGGCTCCAGGTCTCACCGAAAAAATTTTTGTGGGTGAGCGCTGCCGATGTTGGGCCGGTTCTCAAGAGCAAGCGGCGGCGGCCCATCCGCAGCAAGAGCAAGCCTTCGGTTTGATGGGTCGGCCTCGCGGGCGTCATGCGCGCGTGCGCTTGCATTCATAGACCCTTCCCTTTTAGGTCAGAACAGCCGTTCTCGAGCCGGTCGGTATTCGCACGCGCTCGCGTACGTTAAGGGAACACGCCCGCGCATGGTGGGGCCGTGCCGTCGGTGGTGAGCCGGCAAAGGCTAGGCGGTAGGGTTTGATGGTGAGCGCAAGCCGCGGGGTCTTATGCCCCTATGGTCGGCCCGGACCCATCGGGGCCGCCCCTTTTCCCCTTGTGCTTTGGCTCTTCCCCTTGGGGCGTTGCCTACCACCCTTGCCGGTGGTGCATCGATGGCAATTGCGGGGGTTTTTGGGGCATCCGGCACGGCTGCTAGGCTGCCATGGCATCACCTACCTTTTAGGCGGCCGCCAGGTGAGTCGATCATGCCTAAGTGGCTGAAAACACTTGTGAAAGCTGTGCGGGCAACGTGGCGACCCGATCGCTGTGCGGCACCCCGGCGCCCTTTAGAAAGTCACCCACGCAATCGCGGGCAGTTCCAGAACCTTCGGGTTCTTCGTTGCCGTTGCTGGCGGGTTCCAGGCTTGTTGTGGCTGTATCAGCTGCTGGTTTCCCCTCTTCAAGAGCACATCTTCTTTCTAGGGAGCGGCTCTTTTTTTTGGGGAGTGGAAGCTTCAGAGTAGAGTGGCTATTAAGCACCTGCCTCAGTGGAATCTCTGTCTTACCGATGCCGGAATACCTGAGAAGAAAATGGCCAGTCAAGACCCTAAAAAAAGGCTTGGTTTGGCGGTATCTGCACTTGCCTTTAAAGTACTCAACGCGCTGGTTGTTTAGTTTGACCCCTGCGTGGTATCGGGGCGCTGATGTTATCCTGCCCTATCTGTGAAGTCGGCGTATTGGAGTCCATTGCTACTGGGCAGACTCTGGGTGAAGTGGAGACTCAGGCTGACGTTGGTCCTTTCGACGTGGTTCGGAAGCGGCGTTGCCAGTACTGTAAGGCTGAGATGCTTTCGGTTGAGAAACTCGATAGGCTTTTGGTGCCACCTGATCACGGAGTCCTGGATTGAAGGTTTGCGCTGCCCATGGGTCGAAGCACTTTCTGTACAGGGAGGTTGGGCCCTGTGTGCATCCTTCGTGCGTGCGCGCCATGCTCAGGTTGTGGGGTGCTACTGGCACATCCGATCAAAATATTTTTTTAAAATGGGAGGGTTCTTCTGATGATGTCATGGGTTGGATATATAGCCACGGCATTAGTATCTTGGGCTCTGCTCCTACTACTCGTGTTGCATGGGCTAAGGCTCTCCGTGCGTACGAGAAGCATTTAGCCAAGGTTGCGATTCGATCGATTGTACTGCCTGAAGTTGAGTTGCTTATGGAGCAGTCTGCGATGGCTCAGGCCCAGCTGGGTTCTGGCACCTATTCTTCCTACCCTGATACTAGGGTTTGGGTTTACGAGGTGATCGAAGAGGTTCTCCGTCAAGCCTCGGTTGGCGAGGCTGCAGTGCTTCTCGATGTGATTAGCTTGAATGACCTGGCTCATTTAGAATACAACGGCGACCAGCTAAGGGCACAAGCGGGAATGGCAGCTCTTAGCCAGCACCTGCAAGAATGGTATTTCAGAGGGGAGGGTCACTATGTCGCAACTGAAGGAACTGCTTAGGCGCATCAAGGAGATCGACCCATCGGACCTGAACACCGACGATATCAAGCGCATGAAGCTTGAGATTATTGGTCAGGCGATGGACGACAGCGGGAACGCCAAACTTCTGGAGGTTGCGCTCAAGGCTGTGTCTTCACTCGAGCCGATGCTCAAAGTCGAAGAGACGGATGAGATCGACGAAAAGCTGAAGGCTAAACTGACCACCCTGCGCGGCGGCCGGTAATGGACCCGCAACTCTTAGAGGTCATCGCTGGGTTTGGCCCTGTCGGGATTGCCTCTGCAGCTATTTTTTATATGTACATCCGCATGTCTAAGCGGATGGAGATCCAGACCGACAACTTCCAGCAGCAACTTCGGGAGCAGATGGAAGAATGCAACAAGCGCGAGGCGATGGTTCGAGACAAGTTTGAGCAGGTCGTCCAGGTCTACAATTCTCAGGCTGCAGAAACGACGACGAAGATCAGCCTCGGTTTAGAGAAAGTCCTTTTGGAACTCCGAGATCTTGAAGCGGCAATCAAAGAAATTAAGGATCGGTGATGGAACTGCAGTTCTCCGTAAACTTGGGTCAGATCATCCTTGCCGGCATTGGAGTGCTAACGCTCGGCATGGTGAATCGCTTGATGAAACAAGTCGATGACGCTAGTGAAGTCACCAAGACGGACTTTCCTGTTTTGAAGTCCGAAGTTGAACGTAACACCGCTGATGTCAAAATCCTCTATAAGAGGACGGATAAAGACACTCAGCGCATTGCTGCATTGGAGCAGAAATGACCACCGCAAGAGCCAGTTTCCTTAGCGCACCCCGGTGCATCTCAACCACGATCGACGTCGATCAGTTGAATGCGGCGGCAGTCGCGCAGACATTCACCCTCGGCTTGCAGATCCCTGCTGGCGCTCTGGTGATTTCTCGTTACCTGAATCTCGCCACTGAGTTTAGTGGTGGTGGAGCAGGTTCCGTCATCGTAGACTTTGGCGATCAAGCGCAGGCTCAAGGTTGGTACACCGAAGAGAATATCTTCACGGGTGCCGGCGCTGGGTTCAAGGTGCAGCCGGCAGTTACTGGTGTTTACCTCGGTGGCGATAGTGCCGGAACCGCTGTGACGCGTGCCCCCGCTGCTGATTGTCTCGCTCCGGCGCGCACCATCACAGTGACCATCACATCTAATGTGAACGTGAATCTGCTGACGGCTGGGTCGCTAGGCGTCAACGTGTTCTACGTTGAGCAAGCCGCTGGTGATCTACCCGCATAGTGGCCGCGCTTAGTTCAGCGAAACGAGAGTTTCTCGAGGCTTGTTCAAAAGACTTCGAGTTCTTCTCGGCTGAAGTACTGCACATTGTGGACAAGAAGGGTCGGCTCATTCCCTTCTTATGGAACAACCCCCAGCAAAAGGTCTGGGGTGTTGTTTCGTCCGGCCGCAAAAGGGTCGGTATACTCAAAGCGCGCCAAGAGGGCATCTCGACCTGGATTGCCGCCTACTTCTTTTGGAAAGTGCTGTTCAATAGCCACGAGCGCGCCGTCGTCATCGCCCACGAGACAGACGCAGCTGCAAGTATTTTTGCAATCTATAAGAATTATTACGAATGCCTGCCCGATTGGATGAAGGCGCACTACCCAACGAAGCATTCGACCAAGACGGAACTGGTCTTTAAGAACCATACTGGCTTTATCCGCATCGCCACCGCCAACTCACCTAACAAACTGCGCGGCAAGACCGTCCAATACCTGCATTGCAGCGAGATGGCCTTCTGGGAGAAGGCTGATGTGGTGTTTACTGCAGCCATGCAGTCGCTGACCGACCGCGGATCAGCGTTTATCGAGACAACGGCCAACAGTTTCAACCACTTCTACCCGTGGTGGATGTCCAACAACGGCTATAAGAAGGTCTTCCTGCCCTGGATGGCCCTGAAATCCTACGTCTTGCACCGAGATGATAAGGGTAACTACTCCGACGACGAAGGTGAGCCGATTGACTTCGATGAGGAGCTGATCGCCATCATCGAAAGGGAGCTGGAACCCGAAGAAGAGCAATTTGTTAGTGAGCAGGAGCTTTCAAACGAGCAAATTCGCTGGATGAAGTGGTGCATCAACCAGAAATGCGGCGATGACTGGAAACAATTCGCCCAAGAGTACCCAGCCACGCCCCAGCAAGCTTTCTTGCACAGCGGGGATATGTATTTCGGCGGCGATTGGATTCCCGAAGAGGTAAATCGCTCCACTGAGGTCATCATGGAGCCAAAACCCGGCAGGATCTACATCTTAGGCTGCGATGCTGCAGCTGGCTCGGTCAATGGTGACTTCAGCGCCGCCTGTGTGCTCGATGTCAGCAACAAAGAGAAGATTCACCCCGTCGCTTGGATCTATCAGCGCCTTCCGGTCCACCAATTCTCGGCTTCGGTGATGCAAATGGGCAGGAAATACCACAATGCGCTGATCGTTTGCGAAGTGAACCATGTAGGCGCCGCAGTTCAGGAAGAACTGTCGTTGGATCAGTATCCTAGACTCTATCGGCGCTTCATCTACGACAAGATGGCCTCCAAGTACGTCGAAAAACTCGGGTTTTATACCGCCAAAAACAACCGGGCCATCTTGCTCAACCGACTGCGCAAGTACATCTCCAAAGAATTCCTGCCAGATCCCCACCAGGTGCTGATCAACGAAATCGGGTCGTTCACCTACAACGATAAAGGGGAGCCTTACGCCTCGCCGGGCTGTCACGATGATATGATCTTCGCCACCGCCTTAGCTCTTGAAGGTCTCGAGCAGGTGGCGCCTGTTCGTGAAGAGGTGATGCGGGAATATAGGCCAGAGTCTCCATCGGAAATTGTTGCCTTCGAGCGAGATACCGGATTGGATGCCATGACCATGATGCCGCTCGACGAAGCGGCGAAGCTTGAAAATCAAACCCAGAACTCGTTTAGCCTGTTCTACGACGACGGCTTAGACTGAGCGCACGCTCGCCTTGACGAGCGCCCCTGTAGGGGCGTAAACCGCAAACTACTTATAGGTGGCTCACCGGCCTGCGATCGGTGTGTTTTAACGCAGCCAGGAGCGATATCATGGCATTTCCGAAGCTTGCTGAACTTCAAGCAACCATAGGCGATACTGCGGCCTCGCCTGCCGCGCCTGAAGTCCCAGCATCACCCGCTGTCGATGCAGCACCTGCAACGGAGTCTCCGACTCCAGAGCCTTCAAGTGATTCACCGGAGCCGGCCAGCCTCGATGAATCTTCTTCTGAAACACCTGCTGAGGCCAAAGCAGATGCGCCGGGCCCGATCCCTTATGATCGGTTCAAGCAAAAGAACGAAGAAGCAAAGCACTTGAAAGATCTGAACGGAACCCTGCAGGAGCGAATTAAACAGTTGGAAGCCGGCCAGCCGGCACCGCAGGTTGATCAAGAGCCACCGGAAACAAGCGAGTTCCTTGGAAAGATCAAAGATCTAGCCGAGCGATCTGGTGACGAAGATGTGGCGGGTGCGTTAGTGGCGATGGGCGAACAGCTCGAAACCATTCGCGCTCAATCAGATACGGCGCGGCAGGATACGCAGCAAATGCAGATCCAAAAGCTCGTTGATGAGTACAACCACAAGATCAAAAATGCCCTAGATGGCTCGTCGGTTCACGATGCACCATCCGCTCGGCACTATGTCTTGCAAGTACTCAACAAAAACCCTGATGCCGACATAGGTGCCACAGTCCAAACATTTATCGAGCACGAGCGTAAGCTGGAAGACCAAGTGCTCAAACGACTCGGGGTCACTCGGCCAGAGGCAACGAAAGAAGCCGCTGCGCCTGACCCTGCGTTATCTCTGCCAACCCGTGGAAAAGTCTCCTCGGGAACGGCACCCATAGCCGATGGGGCACCTGCTCCATCAAAAAAACCAATGACCCTGCGGGCGATGAAGTCTTCCCTTTATAGTGGCAGACGCAGACCCCGCTAACCGGAGAGTTTTACAATGACCGCAACAACTGCGAGCATTTCTGAACTGCTCAAGAATCAATACGAAGGTCCGATTCGCGAGCAGCTTAACCTAGAGGCCATGATCTATGACCTCTTCGAGGAGGGCCCCCACCAGTGGGCAGGTGCCTCTGTACACATTCCCCTTCACACCCGTGGTGTCGTTACTAACGCAACCCAGGGTATTCACTACGGCTCCGAGGGTGCCCAGGGCGCTGTTGTGCCGTCGGCTTCCAATCAGGAGTACCTCGAACTGATCGTTGGCTACCAAAGCCTGTACGCGGCCTTTGAGGTCACGGGTCAAGCTGAGTCCCAAGCCCCCGGCAACGGTGGTTCTGAGGCTGCGTTTGTCGGTGCCATGTACTCCGAGATGCGTAACCTTGAGAAGGACATCCGCCACAAACTCGATCGTGATATGTTCATCGGTCGTGGCATGAACGGGTTCGTCATCGACAAGGCTAATCACACGGGCGTTCCGCTCTGCATGGTTTCCGGTGCCAACTCGCTCGCTGCGATTGTTGCCGAAAACACGCTTGCCGGCTTGAACACCTATGTGAAGGCTCTTTCGGTGTCTCGCACCGATACGGTCGCCTGGGCTTACCTGCCTGATGGCAACGCTGCCCCCACGGCTGCTGCGCTTTTCCAGGTGGGTGCCATTGACTTGGCGGCTGGTACGGCTGTTCTGACCTCAACTGTTAGTGGCGCTGACGGTCCTAACACCTTGACCGTGGCGGATACCGATTGCGTTGCGCTCGTTGAGCACGACGTTGCTGGCAACCGCGTGCGTACTGATGAGGTTCACGGGTTGAACTCCTTGGCCTTTGAAGCAGAGCCCGCTGGTACGTTTACCAACAGCCGGTTGGCGTTGCTCAACACGGTGCTGCGTGGCTTCGGCTTTCAGTCGGGTGATCCCACTGCAGTCGTGCCCCCCACGGGCATGTCCAGCGGTATCGCCGTGACGGTCGAAGATATGCAGTTGGTGTCTGATGGCATCGAGGATCTCTGCGCTGAGCAGATCGACTGCCTTATCATGCACCGCTACACGCGTGCTGCGTACAAGAACCTGTTCCAAGCGTTGGGTGTGAACCCAACAGGCGGCTGGCTTCCTGGGCAGACTGACGCAAAGGGCGGCTTCAGAAATGATGACGTCTTTTTCAACCAGAGCGTGCCGATCAAGGTGTCGAGTCAGGCTCCTTACGGTGTGATCTATTTCATCCGCAGGGATACCATCAACACTTACACCCTTCGTCCGGGTGGTTTCCAAGAGTTCAACGACAATGGGGACATCGTTACCCAGAAGCGTGACCAGGCAACTGCTCGTATGATGGATGTGCGTGAGGGGTTCTGGAAGCAGTACTTCGAGATGGTTTCTGAGAAGCCTCGCTGCATCGGTGTGATGCCAGGCGTTCGGTACAAGCGGGCCTAGTCCGACTGTGCTGACCCTACTGGAGTTCTGCGGCTCGATCTTCCTCCTTACCTTTGCTTTCGAGCGAGGGACCAAGGCGGTGGATCGGGTTCGCAGGCTTCGTCTGGAGTCTAGCTTTGAAGTGGCAAGTGATCGAAGTTCGCTTCATATAGGCGTTGAGGATGGTCTTGAATGAGCACCTATAAAAATGACGAGGGTGACTCAAAGAGGATCACGCCAAAGCAAATCAACATCTTTCGCGGGCACGTCGATGACTGGATGCGCCACCGGATGTATGTTTGGGATTCGTCTCGACGCTTCCTTGAGGGAATGCAGTACGGTCGCAGAGCCAGTGATGGCCTGTGGCGCGTCGAAACCACCAAGCCCGGAATGGTTCGGCTAACCATCAACATGCTTCTGCCGATCTACAATCGGCTTTATGCGATGCTCGCTGTTTCGGCTCCCCACGTCAGCGCTCGGCCATCTTCATCAACCCGTGAAGACCTGGTCAAAGCCAAGTGCGATGCCGCGCTGGTGCAATACGTCTGGGATCAAGCCGAAGTGGCTAACCGATTCAGGGACGCCAACCGATGGTTGATCTCCACCGGCAACGTGGGCATTCATACCTACTATTGCCGTGACGAGAAGCAGATCAAGGTGCGCGTTATCTCTCCATACAACCTGCTGGTGCAGCCCGGTTGTGAAGAGATCAACGAGTCAGACTACCTGATGCTCCGAGACTTTATTACTAGGGCTGAGATGAAGCGCCGCTTCCCTAGGGCACCGCTAGAGAACCTTGAACCTGTTGATTATGACCGGCAAAACCGCTCGTATATGATCAGCGTTTCAGGGTCGGAAACCTATCGGGTTGAGCGCTACGAAATCTACGAGTATTGGGATCGAAACGGTAATCACTTGATTACCTCGGGTGACCACACTTTGTGGAAAGCCGACAAAAATGAGTGGGATGGCACGGGACCATGGCCTGTTGAGCACATCAAGTACCACGGATTGCCTGGGCGTTTTCATGGGGTAGGCTCAATTGAGCCGCTGATCTCCGTGCAGCGGGAATACAACGCCCAGCGGTCTGCCATCATCTCCAACATCAAGCTTCTGGGCAATGTGCAGTGGCTGAATCCAATCAACTCGGGAGTTGATCGAATTACCAACGAGCCGGGCGCTCAAATTCGTTACAACCCATCCGCACCACCGCCCCAGCAATCGTCGCCGGCACCGCTGCCTGGCTACATCATGGACAACGTCCTGCGCTGTCAGAGCGAGATCATGGACCTAGCTGGTATCCACGGTGCCTCGTTGGGTAAGCGCGTGTCGGGAGTTCAATCTGGCGCCGCCATCGAAGCTTTGGTGAGTCAGGACACATCGCAGCTCCAAGGCGTTCAAGACAATATTGAGCGCGCAGCCGTAGCGATCAGTAAGCGAATCCTTTCCCTTGCGAAGAAATACTTCACCGAGGGCATGATGATTCGCCAGTTCAACCAAGATGGTGGGATGTTCTACAAGCAGATCAAGGGCACCGACCTGACAGAGCAGCCCGACATCTTTCTCGAGGCAGGCACGCTGTTTGCCAATCAGTTGGCCGACCGTGAGCGCCGCGCCGTGCAGATGTTCCAGCTTCAGTTGCTCAACCCAGAAGAGGCGCGCAGGGCGATCAACTTCTTCGGGATGGACAACCAGATTGCGCAAACCATTCGTAACTACAACATGGCTCTCGATGTCATGGAGCACGTCATCGCTGGTGCCGAAGTTACAATCCATCGCACAGACCCAATTCCAGAACTGACTGAAGTCTTCGGTGAGTTTGTGGTGTCAGACGAGTTCTTCGATCTCGATGAAGAGGTCCAGAATCGCCTGCAGACGGTTTACCGATCAATCCTTGCACAGGGTGACCAAGCGCTGCTGCAACAACTAGAGCAACCGATCTACCCAACCGCAGCACCACAGCAGCAACCACCGGGAATGGGCGGCCTACCAGGTGGGCCCATGTTGCCGGGCGAGAGCATTCCTCAAGAGCAAGCAGGGGGAACGTCCCAAGGAGCAGCTGCCAGAACCCAAGGCATGCGCGACGCCGCAGTATTTGAAACGCCTGGGATGACTGGGGGATACGGATGAATGCCTTAGAAGCGCAGACCCTATTTCGGGACTACATCGACGATCCAGATCAGACCTTCCTCACCGATTCTCAGGTAAACCAGTACATCACGTTTGGCCTGGAAGACTGGCGGAATATCATCCGGCAGCATCGGCCTGATATGCTCCTAAAGACGGTTGAACTGACGGTTGCCAATGCGTCAAACTACACAGCGCAACCGGCGAGCGCTAAGCCGATCCAAGCGTCCTTCAATCTGAACGACCCAACGGTCCTGTTCCCCGGTAAAGTGGTTAACATACCTCTGATGGGCCCAAACCCGGTGACGGTAGGGCCCGTGACAACGACCTATTATGGCCAAATCCAGACCATAACGAACATCTACATGGGGCCCAGCGGTATCAGTCGAGATCGTAGCCTGCGTATGGTGCCTGTAGCGTCAGGAGCGCCGCTCAATCTGGCGACTTCCCTGAGCAACTACATGCTTCAGAAGTACATGATCTATTTCAACTCTCGATTCCCTGAAGAGTTTACGATTGAGTTCTTCCCGCGGCGTGAAACAAACCTAGCAACCATGGCATCAGACCAACCCCTAGAGGGTGGGATGCTCGAAGAGTTCCAAGAACTAGCTATTCTCCTAGGAACAAGGCGCTACTTCATTAGGGACGGCGTGATGAACGAGCCCATCGAGCGCCAGATCCAAAGTAATACGGACGATTTTGCCCGCTTTCTTATTGGTGGGCGCCTGCGCGGTGCCTTCGATAACGTCACGGTTACACACATCTTTTAGGGGGCATCGTGGCATCGAGATACCCCGAAAAAGATATCTTTCCAGAGGGCGGAATAGACCAGCGAGATCCAGCTGGCGTAGAATGGCTGGCTAATGTTTGGCGCCCGGAGCGAGCCAACCGAATCGCCGTGCGACCTGGTTTCGGGCAACTGACTCAGCAAGACTGCACCGCTGAAAAAGCCAACGTAAGCTCAGCTTTATCGACCCAAGCCACAGGCGGTTACTCGAGGCATTTGGGGAGTTACCTCTACAATACCAACTTCGGGCACCGGCAGATTATCTCAATCTTCCAAGCGGATGTGCAACATGCCCAGACAGACGTTCGTGGGTGGTTACCCGTCACGAGCCCATCGGTCTTAGTTGGATCATCAAAGACAGCCGTCGCATCGATTTACGACCTAACGACCGGTGCCCAATGGGAAGAGCCGCTGATCATTCATACGTCCGAGCAATGTCGCGCTGCCGATATACCCTTTGCTCATGGCCATTTTGAGACAGTGGGCGAAGCCCCCTCTTCAGTGCCCAAAGATTTTATCAAGTTCCACTACGACGACAGCGCTACCAATGCAGCCTTTAAGCAAATCGGCGATTCGGTTGTTATTTCGATCGGTGCATACGGGGTATGGATCTACCATGGCGTTGATGTGGCGAAGGTCAAACAGCGTGTTCTAAGCACAGCGAATATATCACCAAACATCTTTACGGGTGCCGGTTTCACGGTCGGAACAAACGAGGCCAAAGGGGTTTCCGAGGGATCTGTTCTTCAACCCGTTACCGGAGTCAGAGGGCTCAACGGAGAACAGTTCGCCTATTTCACCAAGACGGAGTTCCCTAGGGCTGATGTCGCCGCGCTCGTCAAAGGGCGCATGGTCTATGCGCTGCGAGGCGTGTTGTACTTCTCGGATGTAGGTCAGCCAGGTGCCATCATGGCCGACAACTTTGCCGAGATTCAGACCGAAGGAAAGATCATCGCGCTCGGGGAGCACAACGGCCAACTCTTTGCCATGACCGAAACAGAGGCGCATCTGATTCAGTTTCAGCAAAACCCAAGAGCTGGAGACGCCTTCGCCAATGTGGTCAATGTTAACCATGTGAGAATAAGCAAGCGCACAGGTTGCGTCGGGCCGCGCTCTCTCGTCGAAACGCCGTTCGGAGTGTGCTGGGTTTCCTCCAAGGGCGTCCACATGGCTGGTGCCCAGCAATCGGTTCAGGATCTTTCCGATTCTATTAGTGGGTATTGGGACGCTGGCATCGTGAATCCAGCAACGCACTATTATACAAGCAGCGGCGGCGGCGGAACCAAAACGCAGCCGAGTGTAATCTATAAGCACCTAGGAGTTCCGACCTGTGCGTATGAGCCTGAGACGGAAAGCCTCATGGTGGCATACGATAGCCATGTTTTGGTTTACCAGTTCCGGCATCAAGCTTGGAATATATGGCCATTAGCAACCACCTTAGACCCGACAAGCGCCACCGCACTATCGGCGAATCTGGTCAGTTCATACCTTCCGGCGACACAGGCAACCACGAGTTGGCCTGACAGTACCGACTCCAACCCCATGACCGGAAACCTGACGGCGCCACCTGTATTTGATGGTACTGAGTACTATTCGATCGGCAACCCAGCCAACCTACAGTTCGGCAACACCTTCAGCATCGAAGCGTGGGCCTCCCAAGACCCGGATGCCAGCCAAGGAACTGAGCGCCTGATTTCCCGTTTACATCGTTTTGCGATGAGCCAAAACGATGTAAATGGGAAACCTTACGCAGCTATTTATGTGGGTGGTGCGTACAAGTCGGCTCAAGGCACGAATAACTATGCTGACGGTAACTGGCACCACTATGTGGCGACGCACGATGGCCAAACCCTAAAACTATACGTTGATGGCGCGCTAGAGGCGAGTATCGCCACCGGCGGCCCCATGGACAACCTCCCCTCCGACTGGGAGATCGGACGTAAAGCGGGTGGCGCCGGTACGGACTACCTTGAAGGTCGCTGCGATACTGTCCGGTTTTACAACGCGACTTTTACCGCATCTGAAGTGTTGCGGAACTTCAACGCTGGCAAGCTTGCGCACGGCGGAACGACAGCGCCCCAAAGCCGTCAGACGATCAACTCCCTTGAAGTCTTATCGGACTCGCTTGGTACTTATTTGGTTGGTGGTCTTCTTGACCAAACTGAAGACGGCATAAGTCCACTCGAGCAGAGCACATCCTATTACATTACAGAACTCAGCCGTGGTGGGGCGCTCGACCGGAGCTGCAAAGACGAAGATGAGCGGAAGCACGGGTGGGGGCGTTACGAGTTCAGCGAAGACCCAGATGCGGCTCTAGCGTTTGATAACGGATTCTTATGGTCGATCGAAGAGCCATTGCGGACCTTCAAAACCGATGATGGTGCAAAGATTATTTATGAGTTCCCGGTCTACCTGACCTGCTTTCGACCAGCGACATGGCCATTAGCCGGCCTTGTTCCACCGCTCTTTCAGGCGCAACGATTTGATGTCCAGTGGGATGCATCTTTCACCTATGAGGGCATTGGTGTTTTCCCAGAATCAGCCCCCTATGCAGCGTGGACGTTCACCAATACAGCCAACAGCTTCACAGCGTCTCGTACATTTATTGACATTGCCGAGGTAACACAGTGCAAGTTGCCAATGTTTGTGTTGCGAGTAAGCGCTTTGACTACCAAATCTGCGCGAACAGATTTTACGGTTTTAAAGGCTCAAGTGGTCGATGTTGGTGGCGCTGCCTGGGATCGCACTAAAGTCCTTTTATGGCAGCAGCAGCACCTCTATGC
>TARA_R110002110_G_scaffold115696_4_pt1 | contig 14019 bp, 8 predicted proteins | sample TARA_R110002110 | Tara Oceans TARA_R110002110 (sample SAMEA4397330) | marine metagenome | biome: Polar Biome; feature: [SRF] surface water layer (ENVO:00010504); material: water (ENVO:00002006), including particulate matter (ENVO:01000060) such as... | depth 5 m
GCGCTGATTTCATCCATTACCTGCTTCAGTTCCGGCGGCACAAACTGCCCGCCAAATTTACCGAAAAAACCCTGTGCATCGGGCAGGTTGTTGTAGGGGGAAGGTGTGCTCATAAGGCAGTATCTCGCTCGAAAAATGAGTCAATCATAGCGCTCCATCCGGGGTCTCTCAATGTTGACGTTACCAGGATGGGTGAGCCGGAAATTCGAATTGCCCCGTGAGGATTGAGTTTAAGACAAAGCATGAGCGCGAGCCGCCATGTTAACGCCATAAGTATTGTCAAAATTCAAAATAGCGAATTGGACATTTAAAAAATACTTGTTAAAGAACAAGGATTGACCGAAATGATAGATGAAAACGTTCCGACTGTAGCATCCCACATGATTCTAGAAGACATTGAGGTGGTGTCTTGCAGTAGCCCCAACGGGCCGCTCTTGGTCAGTGACAGGTCTTCGGCCTTAGTCGACCCACAGTGGAATACCACCTCCGACACACAGCATCCATCTCTAATCCCAGAAAGTTGCGGCCAGTTTTAGCTCTCGATTACATTAAAATGATGGGTTGGTCCAGTTCAAGGTACTTGAGAGCCTTATTATTGGGCTATAGACTGAATGAAATGCTTGAGCTTGCTAGCAAACGCTTGCCCGCTGAGAAGACATTATACGTGTAAAAATATAATAAGGATGCTGGTATGGAGCTGTATCTCAACAGCGAACTTGCTTCAACTTTTTCCCTGGCGGCGCAACAGAACGCCTACCCATTACTGAAGCGAATGCTCATATCAGCACCAGTTGCAGTCGAGGGCGAGTCCTCAAAGCCCGTTACTGATATCCGTGTTCGTCTGACCAGCGACCCCATCTTCTTTGAACCTGAAGAGTGGCTCATAGATCGCCTTGAGGCAGGGCAGTCCACGAAACTTCAAGATCGACCGTTAAAACCGTACTTCGATAAGCTGTCGGGTCTAACGGAAGAGATGCTGGTTCAGTTAAAGTTCGCAGTATCTTATATTGATAGTGATGGGCAGACATGTGAACTCTTCTCCCATCATGAGATCAGTTTCTTGCCTGCCGACTACTGGGGCGGTGAATCGCGCCAAGCTGAACTGTTAGGTGCATTTGTTCAGCCCAATGTTCATGCGGTTGAAGCGCTAACCGCTAAAGTCGCGCAGGGGCTTCGCAGCACCGGACAAAATAGTGCTATCAACGGTTATCAATCTAATACTCGTGAGCGACCTTTCTTATTTGGTGCCGCGCTCTGGTCAACGCTCTTTAATGAGCGCCTGACCTACCTGTCACCACCGAACGGTTGGGCTAAGCGCGGTCAGCGCATTCGTCCTGCAGTCGATATATTGGAGCACAAGACCGCAGCCTGTCTCGATACCTCAGTCCTTTTTGCTAGCTGCCTTGAAAATATGGGGTTGAACCCTGTCATCGCACTAACGAAGACACACGCGTTTGCAGGCTTTTGGTTGATTGATGAATGCTTCCCTGTGCTCACCAATGACGATCCGATTGATCTCCGTAAGCGCATGGATACGTCTGACATCGTGATGTTTGAAACGACGGTAGTCACCAACGATTCACCTGTAACATTTAAACAAGCGATTGATCGTGCTAAGACCTTATTGGAAGAGGATCAGGAATCTGAGTTCGTGATGCTGATCGACATCAAGCAGGCGCGAGCTCGCCGTGTGAAGCCGATAGGAATCATCGAAAATAAATCGGTAATAAATACGCTTAACGAGGGCGAAGATGACGCTCCAGGTGCGATCATAGGCATAGATGCGCCGCCGCCGTTACCACCGGTGCGCGGTGACGATCGTGTCTATGAAGAAACACCTGAAACTCGAGTTGATATGTGGCAGCGTAAGTTACTGGATTTAACAAAACGCAATCCACTTCTCAATGTAAAAAGCTCGGCTCTGAAGCTCTTCTGTCCTGATCTTGGCACGCTCGAAGATATGCTCGCGGCCGACGAGACCTTTAGCTTTGTCGCAGCGGAAGAAACGCCACTTGATGATAAAGAGCGCAGTACCGAGGCTTTTCGTCTCAGCTTTGGTGAGGATTTGCACAAGGAGTTTGCGCTGCAGCAGCTCTATAACAAAACGCTCATCGTTAACGACACGGTAAAACGCAAAGACACAAAGCTCGTTGAACTCCTTCGCAAAGCTAAGAACGATCTGGAAGAGGGTGGTAGTAATACGCTCTTTCTAGCGATCGGTATGCTTCGCTGGAAAGAAACACCGGAGAGCGAAAAGTCCTTCCGCGCACCACTAATTCTATTACCGGTCAAGCTTGAGCGTCGCAGCGCACAAGCTAAGGTAAAAATGCGTCAGCTTCCCGATGAAGAGTCGATTTTTAACCTGACGCTCATTGAGATGCTTCAGGCAGATTACGACATTAATCTTGACCGGCTGCGCCACGAACTCCCTGAAGATGAATCCGGTGTGGATGTAGAAGGGATCTGGAATATCGTTCGAGCAGCGATCCAGGATCAACCAGGATTTATTGTCGTTGAAGAGATTGTTCTTGGTTCGTTCTCGTTTGCGAAGTACCTCATGTGGAAAGATCTGCGCGATCGTACCGAACTACTCAAACAAAGCCCATTTGTAGAGCATGTTGTCGATCATCCATCTGATGCGTACAAACAGGTGAGTGTCTTTGTTGAGCGTGACGAAGTGGACGAAAAAATCAGACCTGAGTCGTTCTACGCGCCGCTTAACTGTGACTCTTCTCAGATGGTTGCGGTTGAGGCCTCGTCTCACCCGCAAGACTTCGTGCTTGAAGGCCCTCCAGGCACGGGTAAGTCAGAAACCATTGCGAACATCATATGTCACAACTTAGCCTTGGGACGGAAAGTTCTATTTGTGGCCGAGAAGATGGCTGCACTTCAGGTCGTTTACCGTCGTATGGAAAAAGTCGGGCTAGCGCACCTGTGTTTGGAGTTACACTCGAACAAGGCAAACAAAAAGTCGGTGCTTAATCAGTTGGGTGCGGCATGGACGCAGCGAGAAAGCGCTACCCAGAGTGATTGGATGGCGAAGGCGCAAAAGTTAGAGAAAGTGCGCCACGGATTGAATAACTATGTGGCAGAGCTTCACCGCCACCATGCGCTCGGTCTATCTGCCCGTGATGCAATGGCGCGGGTCGTACGCTTCTCGTATGAGCACCCATTACGCCTAGAATGGCCTGAAGACCAAAGCCAAGCGCCCGTCAGAACAGAAGCCGTTCTCGATCCGTACTTGGCAACCGCAAGGCAGCTAGGTATCGCCTTTGGAGAGGTCGAAGATCTCAATCCTGTCAACTTTGAATCGATCACCCAAATAGAGTTTTCAAACCAGTGGCGTGCCTTAGCGGTCGCGTTTGCGAACCGGATGCACACTGCGGCGAATAAAGCGCGTGCAGGCGTCGAAGCCTTGTTGGAAGCGCTAGCGACACCTCTTGAGCACATCTCGCCAGCCAAGCTCGCTCAGCTTTCAGGTTTGGCTGAACTTTGTGATCTCGCGATGAATGGTGATGTCGATTTCGCGCTTCAGGGAGGTGGTCCTTCTCGCGTTAGAGCGTTGAGCGATAGCATCTCTCTGCATACCAAGTTGCATGACCAGATAAGTGAGTTTGGTCACGGCCTTAAATGGGCGATGCTCGATGAGTATGAATGGGATCAATGGATCCAGCAGCGCAACGAAGCGACCGGACTCTTTGGTTTTTTGAAGCGTCATAGCCTACGCAAAGCGATGCGTGCGAAAGGGCTTGAAAAGATCGCCGATCTCAGGATTCTTGAGTCATCAGTTGCCGCGCGTGAAACGCTTAGACAGCTTAAAATCAGTGCAGCAGAGCTTGAAGGAACGGCGGCATGGTCCGGCGTGGATTCAGATTCGGAGCAACTCAATAGATCGCTTATAGATGGTTCACGGGCACTTAAACTCTTCAAGGCGTTTATCGCATCGTTTGCGGATCCGACGCTTCCTATAGGTACGTTACGTCGCCACTTAATTGAGGGTCGGGACTTCCTCTCCGATAGCTCGCAGATAGTGAGGCTGGCCCGCCGTGTAGCCGAGGAAGCGGCGAGCATCGCTGCACTTAATGACGAGGCTGAAGCCCTTAAAATTGCCATTAACGCTGATGATGATCTTAGCAAAATCGCAACTGACTTCGGAGTTGTGGCGGATCAAAGTGAACGGTTGAGCCGTTGGTGCCGTTGGTTGGCGGCTAAGAAGCACGCGACTGAGTACCAACTTGAGCCGCTATCGCTGATGTTAGAAACGCGCGCTATTGCACCACGAGACTGTGAGGCCAATGCGATGACCGCGTTGTGTGTATGGTTGGCACCGAAGCTGATAGATCAGAGCCCTTCGCTAGTTCAGTTTGCGGGTGCGTCCCATGAATCCACCATTGAGATGTTCCGTGAGCTTGATGCTGATGTCTCGGCAACAACGGCCGAGTATATCGTTTCTATGACAGCTAGCAGCGTGCCTGATCGTAACGCCCCAGATACGCCTGCGGAGTACGGTGTGCTCGCACGCGAGCTGACGAAGAAAACCAGACATAAACCTGTGCGTGCGTTAGTGAATGAAATGGGGGATGCCCTCACTGATCTAACTCCTTGCTTTATGATGTCGCCGTTATCGGTCGCACAATTCTTGCCTGCCGATTTTGCGTTGTTTGATCTCGTGATATTCGATGAGGCTTCTCAAATCACTACATGGGATGCCGTTGGCGCAATCGCGCGCGGTAAGAACGTCATCGTTGTTGGCGACCCGAAACAGATGCCGCCGAGCAATACGTTTGGGCGCAAAGAGGAAGAGGATCCGGACGAAGGTGATCTAGAATCCATCTTGGATCAGGCATTAGCGGCGCGTTTGCCGCACCTCCGTTTAACTGGTCACTACCGCAGTCGCCACGAAACGCTGATCGCTTTCTCGAACTCGCACTACTACGAGAATCAGCTAACTACATTCCCGTCAGCGGAAACGAAAACTAGTGCGGTAACGTTGCACCGTGTTGACGGCGTGTATGCTAAAGGTCGCGGTCAGACCAATACAATCGAGGCGCAAGCGGTAGTCGTAGAGGTCGTTAAGCGCCTCACTGCGATGATTAATGGTGCGCCAGAGCGTTCGATGGGTATCGTCACGATCAACTCGCAGCAACAACGTTTGGTTGAGGATTTCGTTGATGAAGCGCGCCGTAAAAACCCTGAACTCGAACGCTTTTTTACTGCAACGGATACCTACGATCCTGTATTTGTTAAAAATCTTGAGTCTGTGCAGGGTGATGAGCGTGACATTATTGTCTTATCGCTGACCTACGGCCCGACTGAACATGGTGGCAGCACCATGAGCATGAACTTCGGCCCTCTGAATAAGCAGGGTGGTGAGCGCAGACTAAATGTTGCAGTGACGCGTGCGACGACTGAGGTGATGGTTTTCTCGAGCTTTGATTCATCCATGGTAGATCTGTCACGGACACAAGCGACGGCGGTAGAGCACCTTAAAAACTACCTTGAGTTCGCCGAGCGCGGACCGATTGCATTGTCTGAGTTCAGTTCAGCTAACTACGGTGTTGATCAGTTCGATTCAGACTTCGAGCAGGCGGTTGCCATGACGCTTCGCGAGAAAGGTTGGAAAGTTCAGACACAGGTGGGTGTTTCTAAATTCCGCGTGGATCTAGGTATTGTCCATCCAGATAAACCTGGCGAATACCTTGCTGGTGTCGAGTGCGACGGTGCCACCTACCACGGTTCGCCATCAGCGCGTGACCGTGACCGCGTGCGTCAGGCGATCCTTGAGAATCTTGGCTGGCGCATCGTCCGCTTATGGTCTACTGACTATTTCCAGGAGCCAGAGTATGCAATTAAGAAGATCCAAGAACGTCTGGAGGCGTTGTTAGCCGAGAGTCGTGAAGTTAAGGACGTTGCAGAGCTAGAGGCTGAGACAGTACTAGCTTCCAAGCCCGAGCTGTCGGCAGGGCTAGGCCATGAGTCTTCAAGCGTGCCTGATGCTGACTCTGGCGAGGATGATCCTAAGCTTGTAATCGAGTCCGGAGCTGCCGAGGAAGATCCCCTTGCCCAACACCAAGCATCGTCGCATGAGCCTTTCTGTGAAGCATATTCTGCCAATGATGATGTGCTTGCAGGCCTCCCAACCTACGATAAAGAGCGCTACTTTCATGCGGATCACCGGTTAAATCTGAGCCGGTTAGCCAAATCTGTGTTGGAGCGCAAAAATGGAATTACGTTGCACGAGCTGACTCTCGATATTGCGCAAAAGCACGGCTTGAACCGCAGCTCTCGCAAGCAACGTCAGCATCTTCGCGACGTGATCAAGAGTTGGGCAGGCTTATGGCGAGAGGGTGAGGAGAAAACAACGGTTTGGCTATCACCGGATGATGTGTGCAGTGAGATCCCGTGGCGAGGCCTTTACGCTTTTGGTCTTGAGCGCGATTGGAGGGGGTTGTGTTACCAAGAGCAGATCAGTGTCGCACGTGCTGCGTTTGCCGCTCAGCCGAGCGATCCGATCGACTGGCTCTTCACTGAATTTAAGATCGGTCGTCGTCATAGCTCGACAGCAGAGGCTTTCCAGACATGGGTCGATAGAGTTCACGAAGTTTGATTAGGCAGCGAAGTAACGAGCAAGCTACTAATGATGGCATGACTGGCAGACCTTAGTATCCTCGCAAGGAGAAAGTTGTACCGTTCTTTTCAAGCTAGTAGCCGGGCTGAGTTTTAGTCGTTCAGTGATTCCGGGCACCAACGCAGATGGAGAGTCTTTGCTGTCAGGAAGTGGTTTTCCCGGTTTGTCCAAAAACAATTATAGATTTGGTGGATCTGTCTCAAACTAATTCCGATTGTCCCAATTCGAATTGTTCTGGGCCATGAATCAAGCTGCCACCCCCGCAGCCACCCCCGAAGCCCAGGCCCACTGAAAATTATGCCCGCCCAAGTGCCCCGTTACTTCCACAACCTCGCCAATAAAGTACAGGTTCGGGTGATCCAGAGCCGCCATGGTTTTTGAGGAAAGCTGGCGGGTATCTACACCGCCCAGAGTAACCTCAGCCGTGCGATACCCTTCTGTTCCTGCTGGTTTGACTGTCCATTGCCCCAGCGTGTCCGCAATCTGCTCGAGATCGCTGTTTCTGTAGCCCTGAAGCGGGCCGTTCCAGCCGTAAAGCTCGTTGAACGCCTGAGCGAAACGCTTGGGCAGATGCTGGGCGAGGTATTGGGCGACCGTTGACTGTGGCTTTTGTTTGCGCAGGGACGCGAGATCTTCGCGGATGTTGTGATCCGGCAGCAGGTTGATTGTCAGCGGGTCGCCGGGCTGCCAGAAGCTGGAGATCTGTAGCATCGACGGCCCGCTCAGGCCCCGGTGCGTGACCAGCATGGGCTCCCGGAAATGATGGTTGTTGCAGGCAGCATCCACCGGGCAGCTGACGCCTGAGAGAGGAGCCAATTGTTGTTTTAGTTCCGGGTGCAGCGTGAAAGGCACCAGCCCGGCTCGGGTGGGCAGAACTGTGAGCCCGAACTGCCGGGCAATCTCGTAACCGAATCCTGTGGCGCCCATGGTTGGGATGGATAGACCGCCGCAGGCGATAACCAGGGATTCACAGGTGAGGGTGCCTGAACTGGTGTTAACCCGGTAGTGTCCGGCGCTTTGAGCTATGCCTTTTACGCTGGTTTTCATGCGGATTTCAGTACCGGCCCAGTCGCATTCCGTCAGCAGCATGGTGAGTATGTCTTTCGCGCTGTCTTTGCAAAACAGCTGGCCGGCGGCTTTCTCTTCATGCTCGATGCCGTGGCGTTCAACAAGATCCAGAAAATGCTGCGGAGTGTAACGCTTGAGGGCGGAAATGCAGAAGCGTGGATTATCTGATAGAAAATTGGCAGGCGTGCTATTGAGGTTGGTGAAGTTACAGCGCCCGCCGCCAGACATAAGGATTTTTTTGCCAGGCTTGTTGGCGTGATCCAGTACCAGAACTTTGCGCCCGCGATAACCTGCGGTAGCAGCGCACATCAGGCCGGCGGCGCCGGCACCGATAATGATTACGTCGTACTGGTTACTGGAACTTGCCGTCATTACTGCCCGCCGATTGGTTAATGAGGCGCGCAGTATACCAGCCTCAGAGTGGCTTTATGGCTCATTCCAGATGAACCGTTCCTTCCATGTAGAAAGCCGCTTGCCCGGCAATAGCAACACGGTCGCCTTTCAGCTCACAGCGTAATACACCGCCCCGTGCCGACAGTTGCCGGGCTTCAAGTTTGGTTTTGCCGAGCTTTTCGGCCCAGTAGGGCACCAGAACACTGTGAATCGAGCCGGTAACCGGGTCTTCATCAATGCCTGAGCCCGGTGCGAAGTACCGGCTGACAAAGTCGGCCTGGTCGCCGGGGGCGGTGACAATCAGGCCCATATTGCCCAGTTGCTTCAGTATCCGCATATCCGGCTGTGCCGCTCTAACTGCTGCTTCGTTTTCCAGAACGATCATATCGTTGGTGTCGCTCGGCACGTGAAATGCTGTCGCGGGCGCGTTTTCGACAGCTTCGAGAATGATTGCGGGTGTCTTCTGCTCTTCGATCTGAAGGTTAGGGAAGTCCAGAACCAGCCAGTCGTTCGGGGACTTCTGAACGCCCAGAGGACCGCTTCTGGAGTGGAAACGAATCGAATTTTCGGCCCAGCCCAGTTTGTTAAAAATGACCCAGGCGCTGGCCAGAGTGGCGTGCCCGCAAAGCGGCACCTCAATACGCGGAGTGAACCAGCGTATATGGAAGTCTGCGCCATTAGCGCCGGTTTCGCGCACGAAGAATGCCGTCTCTGCGAGATTGTTCTCGGCGGCCAGTGCCTGCATGGTTTCGTCTGGAAGCCATGCTTCCAGCGGCATAACAGCGGCCGGATTACCCTTGAAAATCTCGCCGGCAAACGCGTCTACCTGATAAATGGGGTATCTCATGTTCTGTTCTCCGGGAGCAAACGCTTAGCGTAGTGGTGAGCTTTGTAGCTGGCAAACTCGGCCAGTTCATGCTCGCTGTAAAAATGCAGCTCGGGCAGGGGGTTGTGGTGTGTGACCACCCAGTGCTCCTGGCTTGGTTGAAGGACAGAAAACCCGAGATCTTCCAACCACTGGCTGCTGATGTTTACCCCTTCCCCAAACAGAGGAAGAGCGTTGGATTGAAGGCCAAAAAGATTGTTCCGGGTTGCTGCCAGAGCGTGACTGCTTGCTATGCCCATGATGAAACTCCTTCTTCCGTTTGCGATGTTGTTATTGTCCTCCCGTGCTGACAGCCATAACAGATTCAGATAATCTGTATTTGAACCGGTACAGAGTGTGAATTTTATAATCTGTACCGGCTGCTTTTTGGGGTATCTGTACTGTTCCGGTCTGATGCCAATCTGTTGCAATAGGAGTGTTGGTTGGCTATGTGAGCGACAGCTTTCCTGATTCGGTGAGGTAAATGGAATGGGCGTTTTATATAACCAGGTAGCAGACAGGCTTCAGGCACTGATACAGGACAGCGTATACCGGGATGGAGATCGCCTGCCGGGAGTAAGAGTTTTAAGCAAACAATTCGGAGTCAGCATTTCGACCGTGCTGCAGGCGCACCAGACGCTTGAGGCCCGTGGTTATCTTCATGCCCGTGAACGCAGTGGCTATTTCGTGCGCTTGCCCGCAGTCGATGCCCCGGAGCCGGTTATGCACAAGCATCGGAGCCGTCCGATTCCGGCCAGTGCGCGAGAGATGGCTCTTGAGCTGTGTGCCGACGAGCAAAAGCGCATGGTGCCGCTGGCCACTGCCATTCCCCATGCGGACTACCTGCCGTTGCGGCAGATTCAGCAGTGTACCCTCTGGGCGGCACGGCGTGGTCTTGAAACGCTTGACTACGCATTTCCCGGCAAAGAAACATTTCGCCGGCAGATCGCACAGCGTATGGCCTCCGTGGGCGTTCCTGTTACGCCGGACGATGTGCTTGTTACCAATGGCGCCCAGGAAGCCATCATTCTCGGCTTGCGTGCGGTCACTCAGCCCGGGGACATAGTGGCGGTTGAGTCACCGTCGTTCCCTGGCATCCTGCAGGCTCTGGAAGTCGTCGGGTTGCGGGCAATGGAAATTCCGACCCACCCATCCGATGGTCTCAGTCTTGAAGGTCTTCAACTGGCCTTGGAACAGTGGCCTCTGAAAGCCTGCGTGGTGGTCACCAATCACAGCAATCCCATGGGCGCCAGAATGCCGGATGAGCGCAAGAAACAGCTGGTTTCGATGCTTGCTGCTGCCGGAGTGCCGTTGATTGAGGATGATATTTACGGTGATCTTTACCACACGGGTGAAAGGCCGAAGCCTGCCAAAGCCTTTGATCGCACGGATAACGTGATCTACTGCAATTCGTTTTCAAAAACCATTTCTCCCGGGCTCAGATTGGGCTGGATGCTCCCCGGGCGGTACATGGCCAGCGCCAGACAGCAAAAGTACTTTTCCAATCTGGCTACGGCGTCCATACCACAACTGGCGGTGGCGCATTTTCTTGAGCAGGGTGGCTATGATCGGTATTTGCGCTCTGCACGGCAGAATTACCGGGAGGCGACAGAGCGTATGAGAGCGGCTGTGGCGCGGTCATTTCCTGTTGGTACCGCGGTGAGCAGGCCCCAGGGTGGCTTTGTACTCTGGGTGCAGTTACCCGCTGGCGTTTCCGGAACCCGGGTTTATCAACGCGCCCGGGCGGAAAATATTAACGTGGCACCGGGCCTGATGTTCTCGATTTCAGACAAGTTTGAATCGTGCCTGCGGCTGAACGGCGGCAATCCCTGGAGCGAACGTATCGATCAGGCAATCGCGAGGCTTGGTGCTCTTGCCCATGAGGAGCTGGCGCAAATCGATTAAGGTGGCTGGTGGGAGGTTGTTCAGGGCCCAGTGCGAAGGTTCAATGGGTCTATTAACCCCGCGGTAATTGCTATGCCCGTAATGTCGGGCAGTCGCTCCGCACCGAGTCGCTTCATTACGCGGGCTCTGTAGAGGTCAATGGTCTTGATGCTGACACCCAACTGGTGGGCAATTTCCCGACTGCTATAGCCTTGCGCCATAGGCAGAAATACATCCCGCTCCCGGCGCGTGAGCGTTGCAATGAGCGCGTCAGTCCGTTCGTCACCCAGTTGCAGATGGCTGGAGTGTTGATGGGCCTCCAGTGCCTGCTGCACGCTGTCCAGAAGTAGCTGCTCGTTGAACGGTTTCTCGATAAAATCAAAGGCGCCAGATTTGAACGCGCGCACCACAATAGGCACATCTGCATGGCCAGACACGAAAATAATTGGCAACTCAATGCCTCGCTTTTGCAGCTCTTCCTGAACGTTAAGCCCGCCGAGGCCTGGCATCCTTACATCCAGCACCACACAGCCGCCCCGGTTGTCTCCCAGAGCGTCAAGAAACTTGCGGCCGTCGCTGTACGCCTGCACGTTCAACCCGACCGACTCCAGCAGCCACTGGGTTGATTCCAGCATGCCGGCGTCGTCGTCAACAACGTACACAGTGGTCGTCTCCGGGGCAGGTTGTTCACTCATCGGCTACAGCCTCCGTGTTTGGTGCGCGTTTGTTTGTTGATACTGCCGGGAAGCGACAGGTTAGCGTAAGGCCGCCGGTTGCAGCAGGTTGAGCATCCAGAAATCCGCCAAACCCTTCAATGATGGAGCGGCTCATGGAAAGCCCAAGCCCAAGCCCCTGAGGTTTGCTGGTATAAAACGGCTGGAACATCTGTCTGATTCCCTGTTCATCAAGTCCGGAGCCTTCATCCGTGACATCAATCAGTGTCTCGCTTTCGTTATTTATCGACGTTGAGATCATCAGGCGGGAACGTAGACCGTTTGGTTGAGAGTTCCGCGCTTCCACATTTGCTTCGATGCCATTACGGATCAGATTGATCAACACCTGCTCCAGTAATACCGGATCTGCGATGATGCTCGGCTCGCAGGTGGCAGGTGCACAGGTAATGTCCACGTTGTTTTTGTCCGCGTCCCATTGGCACAGCCGGGCGACATTCGTGAGGGTCTGGTTTAGCAAAACCGCTGCGGTGCGCTTCTGGCCTTTGCGGAGAAAGGCGCGCAGGCGCCTTATGACTTCGGAAGCGCGATTGGCATGATGAATGATTTTCTCAAGACCATCGTCTACACGCTCGAGATTTTCAGGATTTGTACCGGCGCTTTTAAGGTAGCGCTGGCTGGCACCGGCAAAATTGACGATTGTTGCCAGCGGCTGGTTCATTTCGTGGGCAATGCTTGAGGCCAGTTCGCCGAGAGTTGCCAATCGTGCCGTGTGGGCAAGCTCATCTGCCAGCTTGCGGCTGTTTTCTTCCGACTCCACCCGTGCCGTGATATCCCTCGATACGCTGACCACCTCAACAACCGCACCCGTGTAGGTTTCCCGTATGGCGCGGCTTGCAATTTCGAGCCAGCGTTTGCTGCCGTCACGATGAGTTATATCCAGGGTCATGGTGGCGTAGCCGTCGTCCGTCAACAGTCTGTGACTGTCCATCAGTTGCTGGGCTGTACTGTCAATATGAAAGATATCCTCCAACGCTTTGCCCCGGAGCTCTTCTGGCCAGTAACCGAGCAGGCGCCATGAAGCCGGGGTTGCATCGATAAAACGTCCATCCGGAGCATGGCGTGAAATGAGGTCGGTGGTGTTCTCGGTGATTAGCCGGTAAAGGCGGTTCGATTGAATGGCTTGTTCGTGGGTCCGGACATCGTCTGTGGCATCTCTGCCACGGGCAAGCACCTCGCCTGTTTGCGCGCAGGGGATAAAGGTCCACATGAGGATGGTGTCGTTGAACCGGGCTTCCGCATTCTCGATTGATCGTGTCTGTTGCAGGGCGGCTTTTACCAGTGCCTGCACATTCGATGGGAGCAGATCGGCGAGGCTGGGCAGGCTGTTTCCCGCCCGCAATGTTTCGGCGGCCTGATTGCTGTGTAACAGGGTGGCGCTTGCGCCAAGTATCAGGCCGGGTTGCGGATCTGCATCTGACAAACTAAAACCCATAGTAGTAACAGAGTCGCTCGTAAGGGGTGGCATATAGTATTTGCACTATAATACGTTGGTGTAATTTCTATATGTTGGGCTGTTAAATATTATATCGCGCTATGAAAGTATAGCGACCCCAGCGATTTTGCTGAATACACCACAAGAACAATAGGCTTATACAGAGGACCACACAATGACCTCGATCTTTGATCAGGATCTAACGCCTGTCGGCGCCAATTACGCTGTTCAATCTCCCGTTGATTTTATTGAACGTACTGCCAGTGTGTATCCGGATTTTCCGTCCATTATTCACGGGGCTATCCGCTATAACTGGTCGCAGACCTATGATCGCTCTCGGCGGCTGGCGTCGGCGCTGAAAGGTCGAGGCATTGGCAGGGGCGATACGGTCGCCGTGATGTTGCCCAATATTCCAGCGATGGTGGAATGCCATTTCGGGATACCCATGATAGGTGCGGTGCTTAATACGCTGAATGTGCGCCTGGATGCTGAAGCCATTTCCTTCATGCTCGAGCATGGCGAAGCAAAAATTGTAATCGCCGATCGCGAATTTGGCGAAGTGGTACGCGACGCTGTCAGCCGGTTGGAAGACAAGCCTCTGGTCATTGATGTGGACGACCCGGAATACGGTGAGGGTGTTCAGGTAAGCGATCTGGACTACGAAGCGTTTCTGAAGGAAGGCGATCCGCAGTTTCAGTGGAGCTTCCCGGACAACGAATGGGATGCAATATCGCTGAACTACACCTCCGGAACCACCGGTAACCCCAAAGGTGTGGTGTATCACCACCGCGGCGCTTATATCAACGCTCTGGGTAACCAAGCCGTGTGGTCAATGGGTATGCACCCAGTGTATCTGTGGACGCTGCCCATGTTCCACTGCAACGGGTGGTGCTTCCCCTGGACAGTGACAGCCATGGCCGGTACTCACGTTTGCCTGCGCCGTGTTGATCCGGAAAAAATCCTGCAATTGATCCGGGATCATCAGGTCACGCACATGTGCGGCGCGCCCATTGTA
>TARA_R110002110_G_scaffold60470_2_pt1 | contig 13996 bp, 16 predicted proteins | sample TARA_R110002110 | Tara Oceans TARA_R110002110 (sample SAMEA4397330) | marine metagenome | biome: Polar Biome; feature: [SRF] surface water layer (ENVO:00010504); material: water (ENVO:00002006), including particulate matter (ENVO:01000060) such as... | depth 5 m
ATTGTAAAAGAAAATTTACGTTATACTAAGAACAATATTAATATTAAAACCAAAGAATGAAAAAGCTATTTATCGTTATTGCAATTTTAACAGCTTCAATAACACAAGCTCAACAAGAAATTAAATTAGATATTTTTGATGCCTTAGTTTTAAAAACTATAGAAATATCTTATGAAAAATATATAGACGAAACCTCTTCTTTTGGTATTTCTGCTTTGATTAATTTTGAAAAAAACAGTGCAGATTTTAAATACAATGAAAAAAGAGCTTTGACTCCATTTTTCCGTCATTATTTTACTTCGGATAGCAATTGGAATTTCTTTGGAGAAGGTTTTTTTAGCTTAAATTTTGGAGAAAAAGAAATGGAAATTCTTGGTGGACCAAGTACTTATGAAGATTATACTGATGGCGCTTTAGGAGTTGCTGTCGGATTAAAATATGTTTCTGAAGGCGGATTTACTGTTGATGTTTATGGTGGGGCTGGACGAAATTTGTTTAGCGAAAACTCACCCATTGTTATGCCTAGAGTTGGTGTAAATGTTGGTTGGAGATTTTAAAAAAAATAACATATTTTGTCTCGTCCTAATATAGTGTCACATTTTTTGCAACCACGTTTTTACGTCAACTTCTGCTTTAATAATATCTTTTAAATTAGTAATAGCAACACGTTTTTGCTCCATGGTATCTCTATGTCTAATTGTAACACAATTATCTTCTAAAGTATCATGATCTACCGTAATACAAAACGGTGTTCCGTTTGCATCTTGTCTTCTATAACGTTTACCAACCGCATCCTTTTCATCATAAAAAACATTAAAATCCCATTTTAGGTCATTTATTATTTCTTTTGCAACTTCTGGTAAACCATCTTTTTTAACCAAAGGAAAGACCGCTGCTTTAAAGGGCGCTAAGACAGCTGGTAATTTCAACACTGTTCTTGTGGTTCCGTTTTCTAATGCTTCTTCTTGTAAGGCGTTAGAAAACACTGCTAAAAACATTCTGTCTAATCCAATAGAAGTTTCTACAACATAAGGCGTGTAGCTTTTATTTTCTTCATGATCAAAATATTGTAATTTCTTTCCAGAAAATTCTTCGTGCGCTTTTAAATCGAAATCTGTTCTAGAATGTATTCCTTCTAATTCTTTAAATCCAAACGGAAACTTAAATTCAATATCTGAAGCCGCATCTGCATAATGTGCTAATTTTTCGTGATCGTGAAAACGATAATTTTCTGCGCCCATTCCTAAAGACAAATGCCATTTCATTCTGGTTTCTTTCCAGTTTTCGTACCATTCTTTTTGAGTTCCTGGTTTTACAAAAAATTGCATTTCCATTTGTTCAAATTCTCGCATTCTAAAAATAAACTGTCTTGCAACAATTTCGTTTCTAAATGCTTTTCCTGTTTGTGCAATTCCGAAAGGAATTTTCATTCGACCCGTTTTTTGCACATTCAAGAAATTCACAAAAATTCCTTGAGCCGTTTCTGGCCGTAAATAAACCTGAGTAGAACTTTCTGCAGAAGCACCAATCTGTGTTCCAAACATCAAATTAAACTGCTTTACTTCTGTCCAGTTTTTAGAACCCGTTAACGGATCAGCAATTTCTAATTCTTCAATCAAAGCTTTTACATCTGCTAAGTTTTCCTTTTCTAAAGATGTTGCCATTCTAGATAAAATCGAATTGATTTTTTCTTGATATCCTACAACTCTTCCATTTGTTGCAACAAACTCTTCTTTATTAAAAGCATCACCAAAACGTTTTGCTGCTTTAGCAATTTCTTTCTCAATTTTTCCTTCTATTTTAAGACAATAATCTTCTATTAAAACATCTGCTCTGTAGCGTTTTTTAGAATCTTTATTATCAATTAATGGATCGTTAAAAGCATCTACATGGCCAGAAGCTTTCCAAGTTGTTGGGTGCATTAAAATTGCGGCATCAATACCAACAATATTTTCGTGCATTTGCACCATTGCTTTCCACCAATAATCTCTAATATTTTTCTTTAACTCTACTCCGTTTTGAGCATAATCATACACCGCGCTTAATCCGTCATAAATTTCAGAAGATTGAAATACATAACCATATTCTTTTGCGTGTGATAAAACTTTTTTAAACTGATCTTCTTGTTTTGCCATAATGACTGCAAAGATACAGTAATCTAAAAAGTTAACAAGAAAAAATTAATGCTCTTTTTTGCATCGATATACAAATGCTGGTGGGAAATTTAACAATTCAAAATCTAATGATATCTTCTTTTTAAAAACAGATTTCAATTTTTTGTAATAAGTTAAACTATATTGAAATTGAATAAAAGTACCATCTATTTGTAGTGAGTTTATAGAGTTTTCTAAAATAGCACTAGAAATTGTTTTTGGAATAATTGTAAGCGGTAAACTAGAAACAATATGACACGCTTTTGAAAAACCCAACTTTTTCATTTCTTTTTCTATTTGTTCGGCAGATACTTTTAGTACCGTTAATTGTGGATGGTTTATCTTTTTTAAATTGTTATAAAACACATCATTTACTTCAAAACAAATTAAATGACAATCTGGTTCTAGTTTTTTTAATATTTGATTTGTTATTACCCCATTTCCTGGACCTAACTCTACCAATACTTTACAAGAAGAAAAATCAATCTCTTTTAACATTTTTTTTGCTAAAAAGCTAGAACTTGGTACTACAGTACCAGAAGTTTTCATGCTTTTTAATGCAACTTTAAAAAAATCAATTTTTTTACCCACTAATTTGTTTTTAGTATCTTAACAATAAAAAAAGCTAAGAAAATGAATTATTTACAAGATATTTTGCAACTATTCTTTCCAAAGATATGCATAACTTGCGAATCTAAGTTATTACAATCCGAAAAAATAATCTGTACTCTTTGCAGACATGATTTGCCTATTATTTGTTACAGCGATTATAAAGATAACAAAATAACGAAAGCTTTTTATGGTAGGATTCTAATTGAAAAAGCTGCTGCATTTTTGTTTTACAGAAAAGAAGGAAAAACAAAAGATTTAATTCATGCTTTAAAATACAAAGGGCATCAACAAATTGGAACTTTTATAGGCGATTGGTTTGGAGTTATTTTAAAAGATTCTAATGAATTTAAAGATATTGATTGTATTATTCCGGTTCCGTTACATCCAAAAAAACAGAAACAACGCGGTTATAATCAATTAACAACTTTCGGATTAAGTTTATCAAAACATTTAAACAAACCTTATATAACTAATGTTTTAATTAGAACTTCTGCATCAAAAACACAAACGTTTAAGCAACGTTTTGAAAGATTTAGCAATAATGATACTAAATTTAGTATTGCTGATATTTCATCATTAAAAAACAAACATATTTTATTAATTGATGACGTTATAACAACTGGAGCAACATTAGAATCTTGTTGTAAAGAATTATTAATTGCAGAAAACATTAAAATTAGTATTGTAACAATGGCATATACAGAATAATTTAACTAAAAAACCCACCTTTTTAAAGTAAAATTATTGTTATTTTGCACTAAAATTAAACCTATTGAAATCTTTTTTAAAACCTTTAATATTTGTTTTCATAATTATTATTTTAACCAGTAATTGTGCTAAAAAAGGAAGACCAAGTGGTGGTCTAAAAGATAGTTTAGCACCAATAATGCTTGTTGCAAATCCGCCTTATAAAAGCATCAACTTTAAAAGCAAAAAAATTAAAATTTCGTTTGATGAATATATTACGTTAAAAAACGTAAGTCAACAACTAACTATATCTCCACCTTTAAAATATTTTCCAACGATAAGTCCACAAGGATCACCAAGTAAAGAAATTACAATTAAATTAACCGATACTTTAAAAGCCAATACTACTTATATTTTTAATTTCGGAAATAGCATTGAAGATAATAATGAAGGAAATATTTTAAAAAGTTTTAACTACGTTTTTTCTACAGGTAAATATGTAGATTCTTTAAAAACAAAAGGCATAATTAAAGACGCTTACCAAAATAAATTTGATAAAGAAGTTAGTGTTTTATTGTTTAAAGTAGATTCTACATACTCAGATTCTATCATTTATAAACAAAAACCAAATTACATTACAAATACAATAGATTCATTATTCACAATTACAAACATTAAAAAAGGGAAGTATGTGCTAATTGCTCTAAAAGATGTTTCAAATAATTACCTTTTTAACCCCAAAGAAGACAAAATTGGTTTTTACAATCGGTTTATAGAATTGCCAAAAGATAGCATTATAAATGAGCCTCTATCGCTTTTTAAAGAAACTCCGCCATTTAAAATAATCTCTGCAAAAGAAACATCAAAAGGAAAAATTTTGTTTGCTTTTGAAGGCGATAGGCAAAACATTGATATAAAATTACTTTCAGATGTGCCAACGAGTTTTAAAAGCAAATACTTATTAGATGCTACTAAAGACAGCATCTTTTTGTGGCATTCAAGAATCAAAAAAGATTCTTTAATGTTTAAAATTAAAAAAGGCACTTATATAGATACTTTAACCGTTTTTCTTAGAAAAAAAGGAATAGATTCATTAAAAATAAACTCTAATATTACTAATACTTTAAATTTAAACGATACACTAACATTAACAAGTAATAACCCTGTTATAAAAATTGACACCACAAAAATTCTCTTTTTTGATAAAGATTCTATGAACATTTCTTTTCAATATATTTTAAAAAAATCTTCTAATAAAATTCAGTTTTTATTTAACAAAAAATACAATACTAATTATAAATTTAAGCTTTTACCAAAAGCACTCACAGACATTTTTGAAACACAAAATGATACTTTAAATTACAGTTTCAGCACAAAAGAACCTGAAGACTATGGAAGTATTTTATTAACAATTAAAAAAAGTTCTCAATCTCAAGTTATTATAGAATTAGTAAGAGAAAAAGATAAAAAAGTGATTCAAAAAGCCACCATTTCTGACACAAATACTGTAAAATTTGAGCTACTTCCTCCAGGAAAGTATATTGCTAGAGCAATTATAGATACAAACAAAAACAACAAATGGGATACAGGTAGTTATTTACATAAAACTCAACCAGAAAAAGTTGTTTATTATCCTGCAGTTTTTAACATTAGATCAAACTGGCACTTGCCTTCAGAAATTTTTACAATAAATTAATAATACCAGAGTTATTATTTATGCCCTTGTTTTAATATATTTGTGCACATTTAAAACTATTTTTTGAAGAAACCCCTAAAAATATTATTTTTTCTTCTAATAGCTTTACCTTTAAACGCCCAACATCTTACACATGATATTGGTGTTTTTTTGGGTACCGCTACGATGCAAACTGACTATGGCCAAAGAGGTAACTTTTTAAGTAGTTATGGGAACAGCGCCTTATCTTTTAGCTTAATACATTATTTACATTTTTTTAATACCGATATACGCTGGAATTCTGAGGATGATATTGCAAATCATTTGATGCTAAAAACAGAATTTAATATCATGACAACAGCAAAATTTCAGCATTATGGCATATATACAGAAGTAAACTCAAACCTAGCAATACAATTAAGAGCTATGAAAGGATCCGTTTCTATGGTTAATTTTGGTTTTCAAGGAGAATATTACTTAAAAGATTTAAGAGAATTTATGTTTCCGTATTCAGAAATGAAATGGAATCCGTATCTAAGTCTTGGTTTTAAATATTCTAGTTACAAAAACACATTAACCTCAGATTTAGGGGATTGGAGAACAGACATTACTGTATTACCAACAAAATATAATACTCCAGGTAGCTTAGCTGTGGGTAATGGAGGAACTTTTTCTTTAATATTAGGAGCCGGAACTCGATATAAATTATCTGAAAAATTTGATATAGCAGCTAATTTTAATTGGCAATACTTCTTTTCTGATGCTGTAGATGGTTTACAGGCAAATGTAATAGAAAACAAAAATAATGAATGGCTAATCCATGTACAAGTTGGAATAATTTATCACTTAAATTTTGCTGGTGGAATCTTCTGTAAAAAATAAAATTCAATACAAAAAGATGCAACCATAAACTAAATTTAGCTAAAGCTGCATCATTTTTTTTTATTCCTTATTTAAAGCTTGTTCTAAGTCTTGTAACAAATCCTCAATATCTTCAATACCAACACTTAATCGAATTAAAGAATTTGTAATTCCAGTTTTTAAACGTTCTGGCTCTGGAATACTAGCATGTGTCATTGTTGTTGGATGATTTACCAAACTTTCTACTCCACCCAAAGATTCTGCCAACGTAAATACTTTGGTGTTCTCTAAAAATGTAAATGCCGCTTGTTTACTTTCATCTATTAATTTAAAAGAAACCATTCCACCAAAATCTTTCATCTGCTTTTTAGCAACTTCATGATTTGGGTGAACTTCTAAACCAGGATAATACACTTCTTTTACTTTTGGATGATTTACTAAATAAGCTGCAATTTTTCTTCCGTTTTCACAATGACGTTGCATTCTAATATGTAATGTTTTTACTCCACGTAATGCTAAAAACGAATCCATTGGTCCAGCAACAGCACCTGAAGCAAACTGAATAAAATGTAATTCTTCTGCTAGTTTTTCATTTTTCACCATTAATGCACCCATCATCAAATCAGAATGACCACCTAAATATTTTGTAGCAGAATGCATTACAATATCTGCTCCTAAATCTAAAGGTTGTTGTAAATATGGTGTTGCAAATGTGTTATCTACACTTACTAAAATAGTTAAATTAACTGCTTTCACAGCTTTCGTTATTTCCTCTATATCTGCAATTTTTATCAATGGATTGGTTGGTGTTTCTAACCAAATTAATTTTGTTTTATCTGTAATTGCATTTGTAACGTTAACAATAACACTCATATCCACAAAAGAAAATTTCAATCCATATTTTTGAAACATTTTTGTAAATAATCTATACGTTCCTCCATACAAATCATCTCCAGCTATAATTTCATCTCCAGGATTTAACATTCTTAAAACACAATCAATTGCTGCCAAACCAGATGAAAAAGCTAAACCATGCGTTCCGTTTTCAATTGCTGCAAAACTGTTTTCTAACGCCGTTCTAGTTGGATTTGCTGCTCTAGAATATGCATATCCTTTGTGTTTCCCAGGACTTGTTTGCGCATAGGTTGATGTTTGATAAATTGGAGGCATTACTGCTCCTGTACTTGGGTCATGTTCTTGTCCGCCATGAATGGTTTTTGTGTTAAATTTCATCTGTAAAATTCCTGAATTATTTAACTAATTTTTTTATTGATCTTATAATTCCTAAATGCATTCCTTCATGAAAATTGTTAAATGAAATGGCTGTTTCTAAAGAATCTAATACAAAACCTGTACTTGTTTCATATTCATTATAATCATGAAAAATATCAGCTTCATAATCTTCAATTAAAGTTTCTGGCAAGGCAATTAGTAATTCTTTAATTTCGTCAAATTCCTCATCATTAAATTTTCTACTTGGTGAAGTTCCTTTTCTAAAATCTACAATTAAATCTTCAGGAATTAAACAATTTGTTCCTGATAATCTGTAATGCAATAATTGTTGTGTAACTACCAAATGCGCAACATTCCAAGCAATATTATTTTTAAATCCTTTCGGAATTGCATGAAGTTGTTCAATACTTAAATCATCAATTACTTGTAAAACAAGTTCTCTAGATTTGATTAATATTTCAAATTGTGTTTTCATTTTTTATCCTAATTTAGCATCAAAGATAATCTATAAAATGAAAAAAGTCTACTTTTTACAAACTTGTGATACTTGCCGAAGAATTTTAAAGGAAATAAACCTTGACGGTTTTGAAAAACAAGAAATAAAAACCAATCCAATAACGGTAAAACAGCTTGAAGAAATGCACCAACTCTCTAATAGTTACGAAGCATTATTTAACAAACGAGCTAAGTTGTATAAAGCAATGGATTTAAAAAATCAAACCATTTCTGAAGCTGATTACAGGTACTATATTTTAGATGAATATACTTTTTTAAAACGACCTGTTTTTATTATTGATGACGAAATTTTTATCGGAAACAGTAAAAAAGAAATCGAGCGGTTAAAAGATAGAATTGGTTAAAAACCGCCACGAATTTACTAATTAATCTGAGTTATTCTCCAGCCAACTTTTTGTTCTTAACTCAACATTCTCTTTAATATCTTGCCAAAACAAGTTGATGTCGCCAACGTGATAATTTTTCACAAAAGACATAAAAAACCGCAATGGAAATTTTGGATTTGTAGCCCAAACCATTCCGTCTGTGATTTCAATTTTCAGTGCTTTTGTATATAATTTTCCGTTTGAATATAAAAATCCTTTGTGCTGATTTAAAGTTGTTGATTTAGCATCGTCCCAAGTAATTGGATTTGTAGTAACAGCGCCTTTATACACATTTTTGTTCTTCGGGTAACTTCCTTTTTTACGTGTATTCCAAGAAACAAAACCGCCAGTTTCATCTGGCTTTGTCATTGGTTTAATGGTTTTAAATTCGTTTGGTTGAATTCCCATTCCGACTAAATATGCAGCAATTAATTGTTTTTGCAGCGGTTTAGCATCAAAAAAATCTTTTAATAATTGTGTGGTGTGATTGGTTCCTTGACTATGACTTACCAAAATAATTGGTCTGCCATTATTATAATTTTTTAAATAATATTCAAAAGCTTTTTTTACATCAGCGTATGCAATTTCAAAAGCTTCTTTTCCTCCTTTATTATACAAACTATATGATTTTATATGTGCTTGTCTGTAAATTGGAACATAGATTTTTCCTGAATTGGCAAAAGGTGATACTTGATTTTTTACGGCAGAATTTAAAATTTTGGTATTCTGATTTTTATCATCAATAGGAGCATTCCAACGAAGATTTTTTTTATCTAACAATAATGTTGGATACACATAAAAAACATCTGCTTTTAAATCTTGAAGATTTGTAGTTGCATATTTCTGTAACGATGCTGGATACTTTGTTGGTAAAACTGCCCAAGAGTTTTCATCTGCATAATTCGGAGCAGCTGGAATATTTTGTTTTTCAAAACTAATTGTTTGATACGAACTTTTACATCCAACCAAAAAAATAAACAAAAGTAGAATAGATAATTTCTTTTTCATTCAAAAATTTTATTCTGACTTATAGTCTTCATACGATTTTTCTTCAACCAAATCTGAGCCCGTAAAAATATTAATTTCTTTTTTAACATCAGATCTGTCATCGTTTACATAATAAACAGCGCGTGCTAAATCTATAAAGGTTTGTCCAAAATCATTTGCGCGTTCACATTCTCTAATATCGTCTTCTATTTTCCACAATTTTTTATTGACTTCTAACAAATCGTTTTGCAATTTTTTAAGATGCGATTGATCTTTTACATCTGCATACATGTTTTTCACATCTGGTGTTAAGGTATTATATTCATGTTGAATATTTGCTACCTTTTTTGCATCTTTAATTTTAGAAAGTTTAATTTCTAAAATAGTGTATTTATCTAAAATCTCTCCGTTTGAAACTTCTATTTTCATATTCTTTTATTTAAAAAATTTACGTTCTACGATTGCAATAAAACGTTCTTCATATTCTTCTTGTTCAGCCCAATTATAATCTGGTTTTACCATTTTATTGATAAATTTCTTTGCTTCTTTTTCAGTTTTTATAGTGTTTAATTGAGAAATAACTCTGTTAAATTCTTCTTGACTTCCATTAAAAAGATTTTTTACAAAAGCAATTCTGTCATTTAAACCAATATTAATATTTTGTTGTAACTGGTCGTTTAACGATTTTTTAATTTCTGGTTTTTCAAATAATCCTGCAGCAACTTCAACAGAAATCGTATCGTCTAGTTCCTCTTCTAAAGTAATTGCCTTTTTATCTTTAATTTTAGGTTCTTCAATTGTATCTTCTTTAGAAAATAAAGTTTGTTCTAACTCATCAAAAGGCTGTTCTAGACTTTCTTCTTCAACAATTTCAATTGTTTCTGTCACTTCGAGCCTTTCGACTTCGCTCAAGACAGGCTTTGTCGAGAAGTCCTCAACCTCATCAATAAGAACTTTTTCTTCAGTTTGCTTTTCTTCAACTTTGTTTTTAATAATTATTTCTTCTTCGGATGTCACTTCATCAACAACAACAACAACAACTGTATTTTTAACACTATTTTCTATTTTTTCTAAAAGTGATTCTTTTGTTTCAGTAGCATTTGGAGTTGTATTTAAATATTCATCAACATACGCCAATACTGTTAATTTCTCATAAACTTCGTATGCTTTTTCTTTTAACACTAAAACGTCTTCTTTGTTTTTTAATTGCAAAATGTTATGTGCAATACTTGTTAAGTCGGCTGCTAATTTTTTGTGCATAAGTTGATAAATTAATTGACGCTAGGCATCTTTTTTTTAATAAATTTGTAAGACTTGAAGTAAAATACAATTATAATCATATTTCAAGCATAAAATTACAAAATGTTTCTCGAAAATACGGTAAATCATACAGAACAATTTGGTTGGATTGAAGTAATTTGTGGCTCAATGTTTTCTGGTAAAACAGAAGAATTGATTCGTAGATTAAAACGAGCTCAATTTGCAAAACAACGTGTGGAGATTTTTAAACCTTCTGTTGACACTCGTTACGACGATGAAGAAGTAGTTTCTCATAACGATAACCGTATTCGTTCTACTCCTGTTCCGTCTTCTGCAAATATTAGGCTTTTAGCAAATGATGTTGAAGTTGTAGGAATAGATGAAGCGCAGTTTTTTGATGATGAAATTGTTGCTGTTTGTAACGATTTGGCAAATAGAGGAATTCGTGTAATTGTTGCTGGTTTAGATATGGATTTTAAAGGAAATCCTTTTGGACCAATGCCAGCTTTAATGGCAACTGCAGAATATGTTACTAAAGTACATGCAGTTTGTACACATACCGGAAACTTAGCGCATTATAGTTTTAGAAAAGCACAAAATGATGAATTGGTTTTACTTGGTGAAGTTGAAGAATATGAACCTTTAAGTAGAGCTGCATATTACAAAGCTTTGCAAAAACAACAAGAAGAAAAATTAGCTTCAAAAAAACTGGAATCTAATTTAAAAGATTCTGAAACAAGTTCAGAATAAATGAATAACCATGTAACCGTATTAGAAATCGATGGAAATGCATTAGAGCATAATCTTCACTATTTTAAAAATAAACTAGAAGCTGACACAAAAACTTTAGTAGTTGTAAAAGCATTTGGCTACGGAAGTGATGCTGCAAAAATTGCTAAACTCATAGAAAATAACGTTGATTATTTTGCAGTTGCTTATACCGATGAAGGAATTGCTTTACGAAAAGCTAGAATTGAAAAACCTATTTTAGTTTTACATCCTCAAATACCAAATTTAGAGCTAATTATTAAACATCAATTAGAACCCAACTTATACAACTTCAAAATTTTTAATGCTTTTTTAGAATTAGCAGATGCTAAAGTATTATTAAATTATCCCATTCATTTAAAATTTAATACTGGCTTAAACAGAATTGGTTTTTTACACACAGATATACCGTTAATTTTATCAAAAATAGCAGCAACAAGTCATGTGAAAATTGCTTCACTTTTTTCGCATTTAGCGGCAAGTGATGATGTAAGCGAAAAAGAATTTACAACAAATCAAATCAACGATTTCGAACTGATTGTAAAACAATTTTATACTCATTTAGAAGATAAACCAATTGTTCATATTTTGAATACATCTGGAATTATAAATTATCCGCAAGCACAATTTGATATGGTTCGTTTGGGAATCGGCTTGTATGGTTTTGGAAATGACGAAAACGAAACAAAACAACTTAAAAATGTGCTTTCATTAAAATCAATTATTTCTCAGATTCATACTATTGAACCTGGAGAATCAATTGGATACAACAGAGCTTTTACCGCAAATAAACCGATGAAAACCGCCACAATTCCTGTAGGACATGCAGACGGAATTTCAAGAAAACTAGGAAATAAAAAATATTCAGTTTTAATCAACAATCAAAAAGCAGCAATTATTGGAAATGTGTGTATGGATATGATTATGATTGACATTTCTAATATTGAATGCCAAGAAGGAGATGAAGTAATCATTTTTAATTCTCAAGAAATGGTAAATGAAATGGCTAAAAAATCTGAAACTATTTCCTACGAAATATTAACAGCAATTTCTCAGCGTATAAAAAGATTGCTAAAATGTTAAAATTTTCTTAAATTCGCAACCAATTAACTATTAAAACGAATAATATGGGAATGCTTAAAGAATTTAAAGAATTTGCTGTAAAAGGTAATTTGGTTGACATTGCAGTTGGTTTTGTAATGGGTGCAGCTTTTAAACAAGTAGTAACTTCATTTACAGCCGGAATTGTTTCTCCGTTAATTGGCTTGGTATTTAAAGCTGATTTTAGAGATTTAAAATATATTGCAAAAGAAGGCATTATAGATTCTGCTGGAAAAGTAACTGGTGAAGTTGCAATTTTATACGGAGATTTTTTAACAAACGTAATTGATTTTATTATTGTAGCGTTTGTAATGTTTATGATTATTAAGGGAATTAACGCCACTAAGAAAAAAGAAGAAGCTGCGGCTCCTGCTCCACCAGCTGGACCAAGTCAAGAAGATTTATTAGCTGAAATTAGAGATTTATTAGCGAAAAAATAAGATTCTTTTTTTTATAAAATTAAAACCGAAGCGTAAATGCTTCGGTTTTTTTATTAAGTTTATTTAAAAAATAATATTATATATTTAATGAATATTGTTTGATAAAAACAATTACTAAAAAAAGCTATTACTCAACAAATAAAAAATTGAAAATGAAAAATGATTTTATAATTACTTCAACTAATAATATTGAAGGAGGTAATATTAAAAATTACCTAGGTGTAATTAACAATAATATTGTTATTGGAACTAATTTGTTTTCAGACATTGGAGCATCTATTATAGATATTTTTGGAGGAACTTCTAGTTCATATCAAAAAAAACTTAAAGACATTTATGAGAGTTCTATTCAAAATTTAAAAATCAAAGCTAAAAATCTTGGAGCAAATGCCATATTGGGTTTAGCAATTGATTTTGACGAGATTTCTGGAGGAAATAAATCAATGTTTATGATTTCGGTCTCTGGAACAGCTGTTACAGTTGATTATGAATCAATTAAAGTTAAAAGAAATGACATAATTGCAAAGGAGTCTATTTCATTAGATGTTTTAAAGAATGAATTAACTAAAAAGAGAATAATTCACAAAGTTCAAGAAGAGATAAATTTATCACAAGATGAATGGTATTTTACACAACAGAATTCTATTTCAAATATTTCTGAAGGAATTCTCAATAATTTTCTTACAAATTATGGAAGTTTTGAAATACCAGTTGAAAGTGAAAAAGGGAAAACCTTAATAAATAATGTAACAAATTATTTCAGAGCACTTGAAGAAGATGAAGCTATTAAAACACTTTACAATAAAGTAATTGAAAAACCATCAATCGTTTTAAATATTATGCAAAATGCCAACATATTCTCAGCTGATAAAATTTATTGGTTAATTAATAAAAAATTGATAAACACTGCTATTATTTGTTTAAATATAAATAAAGAAAACTACTCTAACGATGAATGTAACAAAATGAGTGAAATATTAGAGTATTTCGAAAAGCTAGAAAATAAAGGTGAAATTAAAACTATCAAAGCGGTTTTAGGGAAATCAAAACAGAAATACATCTGTCCTAATGGGCATTCAAATAGCATAGAATCTACTTATTGTGAAACAAAATACAATTGTTCACAAAACATAAAAGGCCTCACTGAAAATCAAGTTGATCAAATAAATCAATTCAAACTTAAAGTAGAAACATTAAAATCACTTTTAAGTAATAAATAACTGATTCACATTCCTTTACCAACTCTTCTCGCTTCATAAACCTCTGCAATAGTTTGGTTTTCTGAACAGGATTTTAGTTGCTCAAAAACGTCTCCTGCTTTTACAAAACCTGTTTGCA
>TARA_R110002110_G_scaffold235937_2_pt1 | contig 13985 bp, 18 predicted proteins | sample TARA_R110002110 | Tara Oceans TARA_R110002110 (sample SAMEA4397330) | marine metagenome | biome: Polar Biome; feature: [SRF] surface water layer (ENVO:00010504); material: water (ENVO:00002006), including particulate matter (ENVO:01000060) such as... | depth 5 m
GATTACGAACTAAGTGATGACGATGACGCAGCATTAGACGACTTATTTAATGAAGTAGCACTCCAAGATTTACAAAGAGAGGATAGAGAAGATTTAAGAAAGAGGTTAAGAAGTAGAAGACCCAAAACAGCAGTAAGGCAAGTGGTTTTTGAGGGGACTGACCCATTAACATTAAGAGAGCAAGATGCTGTTGATAATCCGCTCCAAGAAACAGTAGTAGAAACACCATCAATACCTACTGTTGCTGACCTAAGAAGTTTATTAAGAGAGGCGGGGGCATTAGATAGGACACCACCCCAACAACATTTTACACCACTTGCTTTATCACTACCCGATTACGCAACAAATCCCGAATTAGCACCAAAAGACGGACTACCAATTAGAGATGCCTTAAATAGGCGTAGAGAGCGTATAGCAGCAGACGAACAAGCAAGAGTAATAAATACCGAAAGAAAATTAGAACAATTTAATGTTGATTTGAGAATGGATAATGAAAGCGGACTTAAAAGTTCATTGGTATCAGCACTTGGTATAATAGGTGATAGGAGTAGAAAAGACTTAGCAGAAAAAGAATATCCAAGATTAATAGCACAAGGAGCAAGTGATGCGGAGGCAAGAGCAGCAATTGCCGAAGGTATAGTAGAGGTAGATAGAGAACCAAAATCAATAAGTAATACGAGAAAATTAGAGTATGATGAATATATGAGTAGTCAAGGTGGTGAGTATCTAAAACAATTAGAAAGATTTAATATACCAACAGACCAAAGAGCATTAAAAGAATATAAGAAATTGGGTAGAAAAGCATATCTAAAAACAATACCCAAACAAGATTGGTTTGAGAATAATACAAGGATGCCCGATAGTCCAAGACAGAAACGACTTGATTTACAACTTGGTTTAGATGACCCCGAAGAAATATTTGACCCTACACAACTTAGTGATGACCTTTATTATAATGTGGATGCTTCACTGCTAAGTAGTGATGAAGATGAAAGTTTTGATACGGATGAGTATATAAGACAAGATGTAAGAGAAACATTATTAAGAGATAAAAGAACTGGTGAGCGGGATGTATTAAGATTTATAAACCAACCCGAAGACCAAGAAGATGAAATCCTCCAAGATATCGTAGAGGAGGATGTGCCCGATTTACCACCCCGATTTGACCCTCAAACTGCTATCTTTAATCCCGCAAGAGAAGAACCCGAAGAGGCAGATTTTGGTGAAGTTGATGACATTGGATTTGATTTTGACCCCCCAACTGATTTTAACTTGGTTGGCAGTCAAGCAGTGCCGCCTACACCAAGACTAACAGACGCACAAGAACGAATAGCAGCAAATGCCATACAAAGAGCACAAGAGGGTCGTGCTTTTGCGGGCGGACCGGGTATGCGTCCCGATGATAGTTTAGATGGACTAAGTTTAGAACAACAAATGGATTTAATGCTTAGACAAAGGCAAGCAGAGACAACAACAGTTGGTCGCCGTGAAGGTGAAGCAATTAACCAAATGGCAAGAGAGGAGCGATTAAGACGTGAAGCACTTACTCCTACCTTAACTTACACCCCGCCTCTAAGTGAAGATGAATTATCTTTACCTCCAACACCAAGAGAAATACTTACAGAAACCACTTCGTTAAGGCAAGAACAAGCATCAGTGGCACAGAGTGTGAGAACTACAATAAACCCGTGGCGAGAGGGCACAAGAGAACACGCAAGATTTTCTAACAATCCAACAGTAAATCTTACTTACCCACCAAATGTATTTAGTCAAGCACAACAGATAGACCAAAGTGGTTTTGGCAACTATGTTCTTGATACAGATTTAAAAAGGAGACAAGCACAAGAACTCGCAGCACAACGAGCAAGTAGTGTATATATCCCACCCGAAGAATATGTAGCACCAGTTGATTATGCTGGTTTATCTTATGATACAGCGATTGATTTAACATCATATGTCCCATTGGAGATAGCACAACCACAAGCACGCCCTCAAAAACCAAGAATAAAGATAAAGAAACCATTTGTAAAGAGAAGTGAAATCCGTAGAGTAGAAGCACTACTACCCGAAGACCGCCGAGAAGTAATTGACTTAACTGGATTTAATGAAGAACCAGTATCCCGCGTAGCAGAGAGAAGTGGTGCTGGTAGAGTTGATACAAGTGGTAGTAAAGCAGATAGTTCGGGTAATGTTCGTAAGTTTAAACCAGCAGCGGGAGGTAGGAGAGGAGCAAGAAAGAAAAAGGTTGTTGCCAAGAAAGCAGTATCAACAGAACAAACTGTTAGATTGCCAAGTGGAGACCAAGGATTTGCGGGAGGTGGTAATGATGCCGACCCGAATGCTGACTTAGTAAGACAAGCGGGTGGTAGGACATTCTAAAAATAAGTTTAATTAGATTTTTAAAAATAATATTATAATATAACAAAGATGGCAATGAAAAGACTTATGGATGGAGGATTAACAAAACCGCAAGCAGAAATGGTTGAGAAAGCATACAAAAGTGGTAAATTATCAAAACCCCAGTATGATAAACTTGCCCCTAAACTATTACTTGGTATTGCTAAAAAAGGTGATAAAAAAGGAGGTATAAAAGAAAAGAGAATGAAACCAAGTGGTAAAGTAGGTCGCCCCAAGAAAGGGTCAAAGGTTGAGATTGTAGATTAAAAATCACCAAGTTAAATAAGTATAATAATTATATATCTATATACAAAGTGATGTTTAGAACAAAACCTCCAAAGAAGTCTTTTAACTTTACCAAGTTTAAGTTCAGTTGTGATGATAGAGATACCGAATTATCCCAAGCAAATCTACCTTCTACTTATAATCATATGTGGGTAATTACAGCAAAACCAAGACAAGGCAAGAGCACATATATTATGAACTTAATAAGCAAACAGAATAAAGCGTCTCCCTACAACCGTAAGTTTGACAGAATATTTATATTTTCACCAAGTATGAAAACAATTGATGATGACCCGTTTGAGGCAATACCCGAAGAACAAAAGTTTAGTGAAATGACTGCGGAGAACTTAACCTCTGTATATAATGACATACAAGATAGCGGAGAGCGTATATTAATAATAGCAGATGATGTAGTAAATGATATTAAGGGGGACAAAGAAGTAGAAAGGATATTAACCAAGATGATGATGAATAGAAGGCATATATGTGGTAAAAACGAAGATGGAGATAGTGCTGGTATATCTATGTGGATAACAACCCAAATCTTTAATCGCTTACCAAGACCACTTCGTGCCTCAGCATCACACTACACTATCTTTAAAACAACAAATAAGAAAGAATTAGAAACTATCTATGATGAGTTAATACTACTTGATAAACCCGAGTTTAAGAAAATGCTTGACTTTGTATTTGATGAAAAGTTTAATTCGTTATATATAAACAGTGATAATGAGTTTGATAAGATGTATCATAAGAACTTTGACTTAATACTGTTTGGTGAAGAAAAAGATAAAAATACTCAATTCTCTAATTTTGATTAAAAAATATATTGTATATAATAAAGATGAATAGTATGAATAACGATGGCACTTCATTCACGCAAGCAGACCCAACTATTAAACCACCACCACTTGCCCGAGCATATAGCGAACAACTTTTATTTGGTATCCAACCATTTGATACACTAAGTGGTGGGCGAATTGCGGGCAATAACAATAACGGTGATTTTAAAGCAATACCAAATCCCAATCCAAATGGATACAAGTTCGCACCTACCGCACCATCCCGAATACCACTTAGACAAGAGGCGGATGTGCTCTTTATGAGACCATTAGATAATTAGTAAAAACACGATATTATTTAAAGTTAATTTAAGTTATATACATATATTAAAATGTTTATCTGCGAGATATACTGTAATCAAATACAAGTAATGAAACCAACTTTTTATCAATCTTTAAAGAAAATTGCCGAAGATTTAGAATTAAGTTCTAACCAAATATACGATATTTTTGAGGGACGAACTACCAAGAAATACAAGAGTAAAATGATGCCAAAGATTTCTATTAAGAAACTTGGTTTAAATGGAGTGCTCCCATAATAATTATTTTTTTAACTTATTTATTTTTTTAATATATTATACTATATTAAATGAGTAGGATGGACGATTTCAGTATAGACCAATTGATGCTTTTTATAGGTGGAGTATTAGGGTCTCTTGGTGCTTTATTATTAGTGATACAAAAAAGTAAATGTAAAGAGGTTAATTGTTGTTGTATCAAGTGTATAAGAGATACAGATGCCATAGTAGCAGAAAAGAAATTAGAACTTGGTAAATTACCAACACCCCGACCAGAACCTACGATACCTACTATAAATAATGAACCCGAACCCGAAGACTTACCATAAAAATTACTATAAAAATTATTATAGTAATTAAAATATACTGTTATAGTAAATATGGATAATCCACAGAGACCAAAGAAAGTATTAAGTGAAGCGAAAATTAAAGCATTAGAAAAAATGAAAGTGGGGCGAGAGGCGTGGTTAAAAGAAAAGGCAAGATGTAAAGCGGAGGGACTACCACCACCAATTAGTAAGAACTCTAAAAAGAAAGTAGAATTAATCGTCAAAGACACAGAAGAAGTAGTAGAACCACTTGACATACAGTGTGATGACAACTCGTCTGTTATAGACCAAGCAGCGATTGACGAGTTAGAAGAAAGTAGTAGTGATGAAGAAATTAAAGTGGTAAAGAAAGTAGCAAAGAAAAAGAAAAAGAAAAAGCAAGTGGTTATCAATAATTATTATGAAGAAATAGAAAGTGAAAGTAGTAGTGAAGAAGAAGAAGAAGTTATAAATAATCATTACCGAACATACAGTAATAATCCACAACCAAGATTTCAGCAATCTCAACAACAAGAAAAAACAATTCGTTTCGTTTAAGAAAATAAAATATAAAGATAATATAAAAGAATGAGTGATAAAATATTAGATGAAATTGCTGAATTGATTTTAGATAACTGTGATGATGTTGATGAAGTAGAGGCACTAATTGGTAATGTTCTTGTCTTAATAGCAGAACAACTTGATGATGATGACTGGCAACCAGCACTCCAAGATTTAAGAGTTATTAAGAGCGATGTTAAAGATGAGGATGAACTAAGTGATTGTGAAAGTGAAGACTTAGAAGTTATAAAACATCCCGATGGGTTTATATCTCTTAAATAAAATATTTATATATTATAAATGGCAAGTATAAATGGATTAGATACGGACTTGTTAAATGTATCAGTTTTAAACGCAAATGAAAATATATTTATTAGGGGAGAAACTGGCACACAAGGTCAAGTGATTTCTTATGATGCTAATAGAAAAATAGAGTTTAGTGATGTAGTTAATGATAATGACAATATAGCAGTAGTATTACCACTTGTTAAGTCAATTGCGGGAGACCCACCAGTTCATACTGTATCACTTGGTTATAACACAAGTGATTTTCAGTTGGATGGTAGTAATTTATTAGAGTTAAAAGATACAATTGTGGATACAGCAGTTCTACCACTTAGTATCAGTGGGGATACTGTTTCACTTGGTTTTAACGCAAATGATTTTAAGTTAGATATAGGTAGCAACTTAGAGTTAAAAGATACTTATGTTAAAAATGCTAATGAACCACTTGCTATAAATATAGCGGGTGGTTATGCTACTATTGATTTGGAGTATAACACAAGTAGTTTTCAGTTGGATGGTGATAATAAATTACAGTTAAAGAACGACCCAGTAATAACGGCAAGTAATCCACTTAGTGTTGCTACTGGTAATGTTTCACTCAACTTTGAGACTGCCGACTTTCAGTTAAGTGCTGGCAATAAGTTAGAGTTAAAAGATACTTATGTGGATACTGCCGCTCAACCACTTAGTATTAGTGGGGATACTATTACTTTGGATTATAACCCAACAGATTTTGATGTGGTAGGTGGTGAATTAGAGTTAAAAGATACTTTTGTTAAAACAGCAGTTCTACCATTATTTACAACGGGTGGTAGTATCACAATAAGATTAAACAGTGAAGATATTATAAAAAATCAAGGTGGTTATACTCAATTCGCAGAGAGTAGATATACTAATACTATGTATTATGACACAAGTGAAGAAAAGTATTATAAGATTTTAAAACCAAGTGATTTTCTTAATGATGATGATAGTAGTGGTTATGCCCGAGTGGTTATAAGGGACTTTACACAACCCGGGTCTATGTCGTGTTATGCTGGGACACAATTTTACTGTTTCTTTGAGATACCAACTGGTTTTAAGTTTATAGGATTTAGAATTAACTTGGTTAATAGTGGCGGCACACCACAAGGCACTACACCAACATCTACATTTTATGTATCAGTAAAGAAGAAATCAATTGCGGGGTCTTTTATAAATGTTGGTGCTAATAGAGGTTTTAATACTGCTAACGGTGGTTATGATGAGGAGGCAATTGATATTGACGATTGGGAGTTAGACCAAATTAATAACACTTACTTCTATGCTTTACATTGTTTTAGAAACTCTTGGTCTAATGCCTATTATCTACAAGGTGGTTATTTAGAGTTTGAGAGAATATAAGTGGTGCGTTTTTAAAATGAAATAAAAATATAAAGATAATATAAATGAATACTAAAAAACTTGATGATTTAAGATTTGGATTTACTGCCGAAGATGAAATCCAAGAAGAATTAAAGAAATATTTTAAAGGATTAAAGAAAAAGAAAAGTAAAAATGACCCATTTGATTTTGATGCCGATAACGCAGTATTAGAATTAAAGACCCGCCGTATCAAACACGATAAGTATGATACACTGTTCTTTGGTAAGAATAAGTTTGATAAAGGTAGGCAATACCAAATAGAAGGTGTAAGAGTATATTATATTTTTAATTGTATAGATGGTATCTATTATTGGGAGCAAGATGAGAACCAATGTTTTCACAAGAAAGGAGGTAGATTTGATAGGGGGAGACCCGAAGTCCAACTACTTACTAATGTGCCAATAGAACATCTTAAAAAACTTGATACCCTTAACTTGGTTAATTAAAAATATAAGTATATTATAAAATGGAGTTTGATAAGAGGCAACTTTTAAGGAGTAGAGCACCAATTGCTACTGACAGAGGTAGTTTTGTTATTTCTACCCAACCACCAATTGGTGGCAAAACCGTAAGGCGACGAAAACCAGTTAAAGGTGGTTTGGTTAAAAAATCAAGATTTTATAGTAAGGCGGGTAAAGCGGGTAAAGTGGTTTTTGATACTAAACAAGCACAAGTAGGTAGATATAAAAATCTTTATAAAGGCAAACCAAATAGAACCAATTTAAAAACCTACGCCCAACAAGCAGAACAACTTGCTTCTAACGAAGTGGGACGGCAAGGATTTGGTAATCCAGCACCAGCACAACAAGCACCCATCATAATCAATCAAGGCAATAGTGATAATATAGATGATAGATTTATAAAAATAGAACAGAGAGAACTTGATAGAAATAGAAATAAAAGACTTAATGAAAATGATATAAGTGATTTAGTAAATGAAGAATTAGACAAGAGAATTAGAAGGCGTAAAGCAGTGCCAGTTAAAGAAGAAGTTAAAGAGGAGGATATAGTAATACCAGTAGCAAAGCAAGAAGTAGAAGTAGATAGAGAAAGTGTATCCGTAGGTGGATTTAGTCCGTTTGCCCGAGCAGCAACACCACCAAGAAGGAGAAAACAAACACCACCAAGAAAGGATAGAGGAGGTAGAGGTGGTATATTTGAGTGGCAAGAAAGTCCTATTGATTTAGCACAACCCGATGAGGCAGATTTTACAGATGTTGATAATTTTGAGGGCGGGTTTGGTGATGCTGCCTCAATAGCAAATGAACCACTTGGATATGATGCCATTGAGGCAAATATAGGATTAAGTCAAGAGGTTAGTGGGGGTGGGTATGCGGCGGAGGGTGTTGTAGATGTTAGAGAACCAATTGGTGCTGAACTATCGGTTGCTCCAAGTAGTAGTGCTCCAATTAGTGTTGCTGATTTAAACGCAGTCCTAAACGAAGATGTAAAACAAAGTAAAGGTTCTCAAATCAAAGGAGCAGTAAAAAAGGCATTTAAATTACCTACTTTTTTAAAGCGTGAGGATTTGACACAAAACTCACCACTACCAAGAGTTGGTATGTCAAAAACCCCCGTATTTGTTGAGAACCCAATATTAGGTGATAGTGGTAGTGAAATAAGCACAGTAATAAGTGAAGTGCCCGAAGGTTTAACAAGGGGATTTAGTTATACACCCAATCCAGCAAATGAGAGGGCACTTAGTCAATTTAGTTTTGAGGGTGATTTAGAGTAATTTTTAGTATTTAATATTTTTTTATCTATATAAATAAATGATGATATTTATAGTTGGTTTGGGTTTTTGTTCTTTATTAAGTGTTGGATTAAATCTAAGACTTTTATATTTAATTGGTAAAGGAGTTCGTATTAGAGAAGGTATAGTTGATTTTGATAAGGGTATGAGTGAAGGTAAATCTTTAAAGTGTCAAGGTGGATGTAAGCAGTTATTAAAAGATATGCGGTTAAGTGATGAAAATAAAATATTGCTATCTAATAAAGATGAGTGAAGAAAGTTTAGGACTAATTGAGGAGAACCGAGAAATGCTACTTGACATCTTAGAGAATGTTGATAATAAACCAAAAGAAAATATTAAAGCAGAGATAGTTGATTGTTTGGCACATTTTAAAGCAAACCAAGAACCAACTTTATCCGCCCAAGTGGTATGTGATGATGCCAAGGCGTGCTACGACTTTGTTAATTTAGATAAACCAATTGATAAAAAATACTCCTTTCTCGCATCAAGTCAATTAGATTATAATATACCAAGAGATGCTGAGGCAATTAAGAAAGGACACAAAGAGGATTTACCAATTAGTTTTCTTAGTATCCAAGAGGGTGAAGTAGAGAGAGGCACACAGTGGTATCAAGAACGATTTGATAAACTACCTCCCGAGATGGCATCACTACTTGCGAGATACAATTGGGGCGACCTTAAATATCAAAATAAAAAGAAGATTAAAAATGATAGAAAGAAAGCAATGAGAAAAGGTAAGAATTATGAACCACTTGCTTTTAAGGTAGAACATAAAAAAGTAGTAGTTCAGTTTGATTGATTATAATATTTTCTTATATAAATGATTGTAGAGAACAGTAAAAGAAAAGATAAAAGGTTTGTTGCTATCTTTAAAGATGGCAAGAAGGTTAATTTCGGTTTTAAAGGTGGTAGCACTTACATAGACCATAAGGATAAAGTTAAAAGAAAAAACTATATAGCAAGGCACAGTGTAAATGAAAAACAGTTTTATAATAATCCCAAGAAAGCATCAACACTTAGTAGATTTATATTATGGGGTGAGGCAACCACTTTAAAGCAATCTATTAAAGATTATGAACGTAAGTTTAAGGTGTAGAATTATTATATTTTTATATGTAAAGATGTCATATATAACTTCGTCAAACCAACAAGCATCTAAGATGTTATACTTAGATAGTGCTGATGCTGATACTTATTTAGAAATACAACAAAACACCAATTCGCAAACCTATAATCAATATCTTTCTACTAATTTTTTATTCACTTTAAGAGAGAAAGTGTTAGTGCCCGAACACTTAGATTGTTTAGTATCTTTACATAGTGCCACTATACCATACTCTTTTTATAATGTGCGTGCTGGATTTAATGATAGATTACCTTTTGAGATTACTTTTGATAACGGACAAGTAATTCTATTTAATTTAACTATTGATGATGGCAACTATGATGTATATAACTTAGCAAGTGCGATTGCTGACGGGACTACACAACACATCACATCAAGTGATTGGCAACCTAATTTAACAACTGGTATGTTGGGATTTAATACAGTGCTACTTAATATAACTGGATTAGGCACAGTGCCTTTGGGTTCTGTATGTAAAATGACTATTACTTATGATAGAACAAATATTGGTTATATTTTAAGTGTTGTTGATGTTGCGAATGCTGCCACAAGAACAGTAGTAAGTATTAAGATACCTTTTGTAAGTGATGTGCCCGAAAAACCAACACAAAACTATGCGAATAGACTACTTGGTTTAAGATATTTGGATTATCCAACAAGTGGCACTTGGAGACCAATGGCGACTTCTACTCATTCTAATTATAGTGCTTTTGTTTCTAACCAAGTTATAGATTTACTTGATAATACGCACGGATTATATATTAGACAAAATCTTGTATCCAAATCAACACTTGATAGCACAGAGGGAGGGACTTTCACAAATATCTTAGAGAGGATACCGATAAATGTAGGGCACGGTGGTATAATATTTTATCAACCCGATAATCCACACTTATCACTTGTTAATATGAGAGAAGTAGATACAGTTGGTATAAAACTTACAGATGATAGAAATAATCCTATTGATTTAAATGGACTTAATTTTCAGTTGGGTATTTTAATTCAGTTCATACCAAAAGGCACAAGAATAAATACCAATTTGTCAAGACAACAGATAGATAATCAAATCAACAGTAATCAAAAAGATTACCAAGATAGTATAAAAATTAAGAAGAACAGTAAGACCAAGAAATAAAAATATAAGAGTATTATAAACAAAGATGGGATTTTTTAGTAGTATTGGCAGAGGTATTAGTTCGGCAGCAAAAGGAGCAGTGAGTGGAGTAAAAGCGGCGGGTTCGGGTATCGCAAGTGTTGGTAAAAAAATTGGTGCTGGTGTGTCCCACGTCGCATCGGTTGCTAAGAAAGTAGCGGGTAGTGTAAGTTCGGTTGCTAAAAAAGTTGGTAATATTTCGGGTGATATTGCCAAAGGTGCGGGTGTGGTTGCGGCGGGTGCTGCGGCAGTTGGTTTAGAACCACTTGCGGGGGCGGCACTTGGTGTGGCGGGTATTGCTAAAACAGTCCAAGGTGGTGCGGCATTAGCGGGTGATGTAGCGGGTGATGTTAATAGAGGTATTGATAGAGGGCAAGCAGTAGCAAGTAGTGCGGGTAGTATTGTGAAGGCAGCAACAAGTGGTAATCTTAAAGGTGCTGTATCCCAAGGTGTAGCACTTGGTAAGCAAGTCCAAAATGATGCCAAAACAGTCCAAAATAAAACCCGCTCAACAATACAGAGAGGTAAAGATTTAAGGCAACAGTTAAAATCTTAAAAAATATATAAGTTTAAAATAAAAAAATAATAATCTTGGTATAATATAAAGATGAAGTATTATGTTAATTTTGCTGTAAAACCAGTCCTAAGAAATGCCGCCCAAGGTGATATAAATAACCAAACGCTTTACGCTCTTAACCCTAATTTTAGAATGCCACAAGCACCTATGTATCAACAAGATGGAGTATATAACCAAATGTGTAAGTATCGTTTGGTTAATTTACAGTTTCCCCGTGCTGGCGAAGATGACTTGGCAGTCCTAAACGGTCAATCGCTTATACTAAGATTTCGTAATGTTGGGACAAGAAACCAATTTAATTTATTTAATTCGCAAGGTGCGGGTGCTGCTACATTTAATGGTGGTGGGACGAGCACTCCCTTAGAGTTTCATATTAGATGTGGCAAACAGATTTATCAAAACTCTGGTGGTGCTGCTATCCAACACAACAGTGAGGGGATAGGTGATACAAGTAGTGTAGAACTAATTGGTCCGCCTATGTGGGGTGAAGTGCCCGAGATTGTATTATATACATATTATTCTGCGGGTAGTATTACTGACTTTGACCCCGAATTAGAAATGGATATTGTTTTCACTTTGGAGATAGAACCAATTTACAGTAAAACCAATTAGTTATTAAAAATTAAAAAGATAATATAAATAAAAATATATCTATAAGATATAAAACAATGAGTGTAGCACCGAACGCAATTAACTATGGCAATCAATTACCACTTGGTATTGAGGCAAAATCGCAACGCAGACTTTTCTTCCCAGCAACTGGGGATACTTATAACGATACGGGTAGCAATATAATCCGTATTTCTCTTAATTATGATGGTATGCTTGATACCCATTTGAGTTATTTAAAGTTTGACCTAACTAACAATACTGTTGTTGGGGGTGGTGGTGCTCCCGTAGCGGGACGACTTACCCGAGACTTAGGACAACCCGAAATCTCCCGACTTGTTATATCAAGTGGTGGGGTAGTTTTAGAAGATATCCAAAATTATAACCACTTGGTTGCTGGTGTATTAGCACCTTGTCAGTATGGCACTGGCAATGTTGCTGAGGCACAGATGAACCGTCAGTGCTTTAAACAAGTATCATCCATCGCAGCATCCGTTGATTTCGCTAACAACCCTAATCTTGCCAACGGGGGACTTGGTGGTGCTGTAAGTGGTTCTGTTAAAGTTTATAATGAACCACTTTCTACTGTGGATGTAAATGGTTCTGCTCACCGAGGTGGTGCTGACCCCGATGCTTCTAACGGGCAGAACACAATTGCTCGTCTTGCTACACAGACTTATACCTACAAATTACATAGTGGTCTATTAGATAATGATAAATACTTACCACTTGTGCTAATGAATAATGGACTTGATATAGAAATCCACCTCGCCCAAGGCGTAGATATTGGCATAAGCGACGATGCTGCTAACACAATTGCTTACTCAGTCCAGAATGTTCGTTATGTAGCACACTTAATTGACCTACAAAGAGACTTCTACGATATGCTCCGCCAAACGCAGCAAGCAAGTGGGGGTGTCATACAGATTGCGGGACAGACTTTTAGAAACTTTACTGCTCCTATGTTAGAAGCACCAGTTGGAGAACAAACACTTAATGTGCCAATCCGTGCTCGTTCTATTAAAAGTGTTTTCTTTAAGGCGAGTGCTGCTGCTGCTACTCCCCGTATTTATAATCTAAGTGGTGCTTCATCTCTTGGTATTACCTCATATAATTTACAGATTGGTGCTACCAAGTATCCGCCTACGGCAATCCAGTCTAATGCTATTACTAACAAGAGCGAACCTTACTTTGAGTTAATGAAGTCATTTGGTAAATTAGGTTCTACCATTCACGGCAATCTACTTAGTAATTCTAACTACTTAACTTATACTGACCCTCGTAATAACAATGCCAATAATGCTATTGGTTTCTCACCATATGGTATTGACTTGGAAACTTTTAGAGCAGAAATTGAGAATGGAATTGACACTTCGTCAAGGGCACTCCCGATGTCTTTACAGTTTCATAAAGGTGCTGCTACTGGTGCGGATACAACAGTATTCATTTGGTGTATGATTGATACCCTCTTCTTTATCAATATGGATGGTTCTGTTTCTGTAAGTTCTTAACCACTTGATTACCCCAAATCTCCTTAAAATATTCTTTTAACCACTTAATCTTATTTAATTTTATGACAATCTAAATGTCAAAAAATTATATCTAAATGTCAAATACCACATAACCTATTATTGTTAAGGTCGGGTATATATACAAACCGAGAACCTATACTATTATAATCCAATCAATATGCCGCATAATACATACACTCATACCAAATCAAGTGATATCCAAACTCACGATTATAGTTGCCCTTGTGGTTATCTATATACAACACAATGTGCTAATGGTAAAAAAACTATCCAAATGATAGTTAGACTACATAAGAAGAAATGTGAGTTGGCGAAACGCCCCATCACTCACGAAGATACCTCGTCGTATATGGAAAATGGTAATATAACCACCACACAAGCAAGCGAACATTAGATAGCACTTAGTAGTAGTAGTATAGGTAGTAAATCTTTTTTTGACAATAATATACTAATGTCAAAAAAATGTCAAACGACTTTGTAATCCCACAAGTTGATATTTAATTGTAAATGCGGGTATATATACAAACCGAATACCTATACTATTATAATCATCCACCCGCTTGTCAAGACACATCCAAAAGTCTAAACAAGCAATCAAAGCAAAGACCAAACACTCTAAACTCTCAAAGAAAGA
>TARA_R110002110_G_scaffold117634_4_pt1 | contig 13964 bp, 9 predicted proteins | sample TARA_R110002110 | Tara Oceans TARA_R110002110 (sample SAMEA4397330) | marine metagenome | biome: Polar Biome; feature: [SRF] surface water layer (ENVO:00010504); material: water (ENVO:00002006), including particulate matter (ENVO:01000060) such as... | depth 5 m
CATATCCTCCTTCACCCGCGTGTAGTCTTCCCATTTTATGCGGGACTGCAGGTCCATCGGGCTCAGCTTCCACTGTTTCATGGGATCGAAAATCCGCATCATAAAACGCAGCTGCTGTTCCTGGTCCGATATCGAGAACCAGTACTTGATGACCTTGATGCCGGACCGCGTCAGCATGCGTTCGAATTCGGGCACGTCGTGAAAAAAGTCCTCGACCTGTTCTTCGGTGGCAAAGTTCATTACCCGTTCGACCCCGGCGCGGTTGTACCAGGACCGGTCGAACAGCACGATTTCGCCGGCAGCCGGAAGGTGCGGCACGTATCGCTGGAAATACCATTGCGATGCCTCGCGCTCCGACGGTGCGCTCAGCGCGACGGTGCGGCAGATGCGCGGGTTCAGCCGGTGCGATATGCGCTTGATGACGCCCCCCTTGCCGGCGGCGTCGCGCCCTTCGAACAGCACCACCAGCTTGTAGCCCGTGGCGACCACCCAGTCCTGCAGCTTCACAAGTTCGGTCTGGAGGCGCAGCAATTCGCGGAAATAGGTGCGCCGGTCCAGGGCGGACCCTTCCGCTTCCGTCGCGATTTTCGGGAGGCCTTCGGGGAACCGGAGATCGTCCATCTCCAGTTCGAGCTCTTCGTCGAGAATGTCTTCGAGCTCGGTCTCGATCCAGCTCGTTTTTTTTGCGGGCTTCTTTCGTGTCGACATGGTGCTGTTTCCTGGAACTGGGGCGCGGGGTATCCGGTATCGTCTACGATTATATATGACGATAACATGACAGTTTAATGGCGCCTGCCGCCCGTGCTTGGTTTATCCGGTGTGCTGGCGCATATTGCGGGGGTGCCATTCTCATCGATTCTGCCGCAGGAAGATCATCATGACCGAAGGCTACAGGCTGATCACCGTCTTCAAGGCGCTGTTGCGACCGCAGAATGATCGGGTGGGCCGCCCCATGTCCATCCGCACGGTTTTCATCGTCTGGCTGGTGCTGTTGAGCATCAGCCTCTATGGCGCTTACGACTTCTATTTCGGTGCCTGATAGAGCGGTCGTATCGGGTCGGTCAAACCGTTTGATCCCGGGATCCTCGAGAACGCCTTTCCCAACCGGCAATTTTTCTGCGGTATTGACGTATCACGCGCGGGCGTAAATGCCGCCCGAAACGAGCCCTGTGTCAGGGAGACCGGTCCGGGAGGCGGGTCCCCCTATCGGTCAACCGTCGCCGGTATTTCTTTTTCCAGGATATCGATTAACCGGGCTATATCGACCGGCTTGACGAGATAGTGCTTGAAGCCCGCATCCAGGCCGCGCCGGATGTCTTTCTCGTGCGCGGCGGCAGTGAGCGCAATTACCGGAATATCCGAAATCTCCGTCGTCGCTCTGATTTGTCCGAGCGCGGTGTATCCGTTCATATCCGGCAGGTCTATATCGAGAATGATAATATCGGGCGTTCTCTCGCGGGCCAGTTCGATGCCGATTTCGGCCGTATGGGTCGAGATAAGTTTCAGGCCGTCGATGCGCTTGACGATTTCTTCCATCAACAGGGCGTTTGCCGGATTGTCTTCGATATAGAGAACCGTGCCGATCAGTCGATCGGTGCTCGCGGGCATTTCTTCCAGTGCCGGGTCGATATCGCCGGCCCGGCGGGGGTTCTCGCTTATCGACAATTCGAGCCAGAAAGCGGACCCTTCACCCGGTGTGCTGTCGAATCCCATCGTGCCGCCCATCAGGTCTATCAGCTTGTTCGAAACGAACAGGCCGATGCCGGTTCCGTCTATAGCGGAATTCTGGGCACCCAGACGGCTGAACGGCTGGAATAGTTCGTGCTGCCGGTCGACCGGTATGCCCGGGCCCGTATCGCTTACGCAAACGCGTCCGTAGCCGGGGGTTACGGACTCGTAGCTGACGGCAATATTCCCGCTGTTTCCCCCGTATTTCACAGCGTTTCCGAGCAGATTCAGGATGACCTGTTTGAGACGGGTGCTGTCGGCTCTCAGGACCGCACCGTCCAGGCCGTCTCCGCGTACCGTCAGCGTGATGTCGCGCCTGTCTATCATCGGGGTGATCAGGGCGAGGCAGCTATCGACGCATTCTTTCAGGTCGACATCCTCGATCGATACCGTGGTCCCGCCGGCCTCAATCTTGCTGAGGTCCAGGACATCATCGATCAGTGCCAGCAGGTGCAACCCGCTTTTCCGGATATAAGACGCATATTCGCGCTTGTTTTCGGGCAACGGGTCGTCCGGATCGATCTCGAGAAGCTGCGAAAACCCGATAACCGCGTTCAGCGGGGTCCGTAATTCGTGACTCATCAGGGATAGGAATTCGTTCTTTGCGTCGTTGGCGCGGGTCGCTTCGTCCAGCGCATCCGCCAGCGATGTCCGCATGACGTTTAACCGCCGCTGATTGATAAACAGCAGGACCGAGCCGAGAACGATCAGGGCGATGATCAGGGCGCCGAAATTGTAGATGTAGCTGGCATTCCCGATTTTGGCCCGGTTGATATCTTCCTGTTGCTCGCTTTCCTGCTTCGAACGGGCGGTGAGAAACTCAAAAGCGGCGATGGCCTTGCTGTCATCGACCCTGACGACCCGGTCAAGTTCCTGAGGCGACATGTTCATCAGGTTCTGGGTGGCGGAATTGATCTTGCGGACGTAGTCGTCAATGGTGGTTTGCAGGGCATCCAGCGCCTGCTGTTCCTCTGTGCCAGGCAGTATATCCCGGAGAACCGCCATTTGCCGATTGAACTCGGCATGGTTTTCCCGGATTTCGCCGAGCAGTGCCGGGTCGCGCCGCAGGACAAAATTCTTGAAGTTGTGAATAAACCCGCCGTATCCGACGCTGCTGCGAATTTTCGACAGCGCCTCGGTCACGACCGCAGTATTGCGGTTATGGGTTACCCAGGACTCGTTGACGGCGGTAAAATGCTGCACACCCGTGAAGGCGTAGAGGCCGTAAAAAAGCAGGAAGGCAACGGAGACGCCGGCGACGGTGGCGATCAGAATCCGTTGCGTCCGGCCGTGGGGGTTTTCAGCAGTCCCGGCATCTCCAGACAGGGTATCGGCTCCGGTCACGGATGTTTCGCTGTTACACAGGTTCATTTAGGGTGCGACATCTCCTTCCCGAAGTATGCACGCCGCATCGTTCATCACGGCAAGGGGATGCTTTTCGGTACCGTTACACGCATTGAAAATCGACTACTCACGGTAGCAATGTTTTGCACTGTATACAAGTTCTCCGGGCCGTCCGGGATGGCGGCGCACGCACCCCGCCGACCGTCCCCCTGAACGGTTTCCTCACCCGTTCTGACGAATAATTGATTGGGAGAATGCGCCGGCGGCCCTATCTTTGGGAACAGTCAAGCCGGGAGAAGATAACAATGCTGACACGCTCCAAACCGACCTGGGAGATGTCCGGGTCAGAAGCCACATCGGAAGCCGATTTCCTTAACCGGCGCGAATTGTGCAAGACGATTGCCGCGGGCTCTATCCTGGCGACAGGGTCGGTCCCGCTGATCGGTGCCGGCGTCGCCAACGCGGCGGCGGACCCGTCCGCCGGGCTGTATCCGGCGAAGCGCAACGAGGCGTACAAACTCGACCGCGAGATCACGCCCGAGAAGATTGCGACCACCTATAACAATTTCTACGAATTCGGTTCCCACAAGAATATCTGGAAAGCCGCCCAGAAGCTGGAGACACGGCCGTGGACGGTGACCATCGACGGCATGGTCGAGAAGGAACAGAAGGTGGATATCGATACGCTGCTCAAGGCGATGCCGCTCGAAGAGCGCCTGTACCGGCACCGCTGTGTCGAAGCCTGGGCGATTGCCGTGCCGTGGACCGGTTTTCCGATGAAGGCGCTTCTCGACTATGCGCGGCCTGCGTCCGGCGCCAAATATGTCGTCATGGAAACCTTCCACGACAAGGACATGGCTCCCGGCCAGCGCCAGTTCTGGTACCCGTGGCCCTATGTCGAGGCCATCACCATCGAAGAAGCGGCGAACGAACTGTCGCTGATCGGCACCGGTGCCTACGGCAAGGTCATGCCCAAGCAGAACGGTGCCCCGCTGCGTCTCGTCGTGCCGTGGAAATACGGTTTCAAGCAGATCAAGTCGATCGTCCGGTTCACGTTCACCGACAAGCGCCCCAAGAGCTTCTGGGAACAGATCCAGCCCAAGGAATACGGTTTCTGGGCCAACGTGAACCCCGAGGTCGATCACCCGCGCTGGAGCCAGGCGACCGAAAAGCTGCTCGGCACCGGCAAACGCGTACCGACGCTGCCCTATAACGGCTATGCCGAACAGGTCGCCGGGCTGTACACCGAAATCCAGAAGAAAGAGAAGATCTTTTACTAGGGCTTTGCCCGGCCGACGCGGGTTGCGAAAAGGGGCAGGTCGCCGGACCTGCCCCTTATTGATTCCGGCGCAGTCGCCGCGCCGGGTATCTGAGCCCGTTACTTGCTGGCTTTTGTCGCTGCTGCTTTCTTGGCGTGCTTGGCGAATTCCCGGTTGAACTTGGCCGAAGGTTTCTTTTCGCCCGCGATCAGGAAGCTCCAGTACCCGAACAGTTCGGTGTTGCCGGCCTCGGTCTTGACCAGGCGCGCCATGCCCGGGTCGTATTTCGCATTGGCGATACCGTTCAGCAGTTTGGGGCGTGCATTCGCGATCTCGGTCACCTGGTCGATCGCCGTCGTCCCGATCATGAACGCGACCGAGATGATGATCTGCGGCCCGGCACTGCCGGCGGCGGATAGCAGCCGCTGTGTCGACTGCTTGGCGATCAGCTCGATCGTCTTTTGCGTCGCGATCCCCGCCAGCTTCTGCGAGACCTGCTTGGTGACGCCGGCGACGGTCGATTTGACCAGCTTGTTGACGGCCAGTTCGACCGCCTTGCCGATGGCGGTTTCCACCGCCGTGCGGGCGCCGAAGCGCAGCGCGGTGTCGGGCTGGCTGAAATCGGCAAAACCGTTTCCGGCAGCGCCGAGCAGCACGCCGAGCGCGTCTCCGAGCACCGGGATCGACCCGGTGGCGATGCCGATCGCGGTGCTGGCGGATCCGATGGCGAGCGAGTTCATCATCGCGACGGTCGAGAAATCGGGCGGCACCGTGCCGTAATCGATCAGCGAGGTCAGGCCGCGCGTGCGGTTATCCTTGGCCCGCCAGTAATCGTCCGCCTTTTTCCAGGCGTCGTAGGCCGCCAGTGCGTCCTCCGCGACATGGGTGCGCTTGTCGATGATGTATTGCCGGAAGGATTTGACCAGCCGCTTTTCGGCGGCGCTCGCCTTGTTTGGCGCCCCCGCCGCGACGATCACCCGCGCCAGAACAGCGGCGGCAGCGGCCGTGCTGTTCTGGGGCGATGTCGTGAAGGTTTTCACCTCCTTGCTCCAGGCCTGCTTGTAGCTGAGCTTCCTGTTGGATTTCGACGCGGACAGCGCGACCTGTTTGATGCTGTCCGCGATCAGGGCGGGGTGTCGCCTGGCGATATCGATCAGGACATCTTCGACCCCGTCGAGGCCGAAAAGGCCGGGTTCGTCGAACGGCCTGGAATACCACGCCATCGACTTGGCCGCGCAGGCGTCCTTTTTCTTTACACTTGAAAGCGTGCGGTCATAGCCGGCGGGGCAGGTCCAGCAGGTCCCGCTTTTGACTGTTTTGACCTTTTTGCCCTTGAGCTCGGGCCGTGTCCGGTAATCCGCTTTGGTGATCCCGATGAAATCGAAAATCTGGCCGGACGGGCAGGTCAGGTCGGCCTTCTTGGTGGCGGTCTTGAATTCGACCCCGCCGCCTTTTTCGCAGGCCTTGGTACCGTGAACCGGAAAGACGGTACGGTCCTGGGCCTTCGGGCAGGTCCAGCATGTGCCGCCCTTGCCGCCGCGCTGATACAGTGCGTCGCGGAATTCGCCCGGGCCGCAGTCGCCTTTCTTGACATGGGCCGCCTTGGCCTGCTTTTCCGCGATCGCCTTGAAGCAGGCTTTTGCGCTGTGGACATGCGCGGCGGAGCGTTTGTAGCCCGCCGGGCAGCTGTGGCATTTGCCGTCGGCGGCATCCCAGAACTGACCCTTGGGGCAGTCGGTCTTGAGCAGGCCCGTTGCCTTGCCGTGCTCCCTGACTTTTTTGTGGTCGCGGCGCGCGGCCACGAAACAGGCATTCCTGGCATCTACATGGGCAGCGGAGCGTTTGTACCCGGCCGGGCATTTCCGGCATTCCCCGCCGCGGATGCCGTCGAAGAAGCTTCCCTTCGGGCAGACCGGCCCCATGAAGGTCGCCTTGCCGAACTTGCCGCGGATCTTCTTGTTGGGCTTGCTGCAGGCCCGGTCGCTGTCGACCGCCGCCAGGGTGCGTTTGAACCCGGACGGGCAGGACCAGCATTGCCACTTGCCGATATCGAAAAAAGAGCCCTTGGGACATTTGCCGAGCGCGGCGGATACGAATTCCGCCGGCTTGCTGGCGCATTTTTTCTGGTTGGCGCCGCCGCAGATCGGCCCGCTCTGGCGCGGCGGCCGCGTAATTGTCAGCGTCGAGGTCGTGGACCCGGCGTCCTTGATGTCATCGATCTTGATATTTGTCGTCGGCGTGACGATGACCGTGATCGGCTCCGACGAAATCTGGATCGTATGGTTGTCGATCACCTGCGACTGCTGTGCTGTCGCCGGCAGACCCGTCGCGAGCAATGTGAAAAATCCGGCCAGCAAGAGTGCGGAAAGCCGGGTCAGCCGTTTGAAAATGGTCATCGTACCCCCAGTGAAACGTCGGGCGTCTTTGACCCTGACGCATGAACTTCTATCAGATTCGGAATCCGCGATGAATAGGGGGTGATTCCTGAACGCAGGCTGAATGGTTTCACCGGGCGGGCGTCAGCACAAAAAAAACCCCGGAAACCAGGGTTTCCGGGGAAGTTTAACAGGGAGGCTTCACGTCTGGGAGACGTAGGATCCTAAGACCCTCGGATCCGAAGATCCTCGCCGGGCAAACCCGGCTTCGGCAGAAAATCTGAAAGACGTCCTACCGCTCCCATCTAGATAGGCGTGCTGTTACCGAATGGGAATTGCCCATATGGGAAATCTGCTATGCGTATTCTGCATAGGTGCAATAATCTGAAACAATTGGGTTATTTGCGTTTGGCGCTGATGCTGCGCAGCAGAAAGTCCCGAAAGGCAACGATTCGCTGCGAATGGCGCAGCTCTTCCGGATAGACCAGAAAGACATCGTAGGCAGGTCCTTCGTGTTTGGGAAGGATCGGCACGAGGTCGTGCGCAAGCTGTCCCATGTAGTCCGGCAGCGATGCAATCCCCAGTCCGCTCGCGGCGGCGCGGAACATGGCGTAGATATTGTTCACGCGCAAAACCGGCTCGCGCTCTCCCGCACCTTCCTCGCGTCCCGCATACATCAGCCAGTTGATTTCGGTATAGGGCGGATGGAATGAATCGTCGTAGGCGATGATCTGGTGGTTGTCGAGTTCTTCCAGACTGCCCGGTGTGCCGTGATCTTTCAGATAGGTCGGCGATGCAAATACCCGGTGGCGCATGCCGAGCAGCGGCCGGCGGATCAGGTCGGGCTGGGTCGGCGGCGACATGCGGATCGCGACATCGGCCTGGCCCATGCTGAGATCGAGTTCGTCCTCGCTGACGATCAGGGTGACCTGGATGTCGGGATAGAGCTCGATGAATTCCTTCAGCCGTTCGGTCAGCCAGATCGAGCCGAAGGCGACCGCGGTGGTGATGCGTAACGGCCCCTGCGGCTTGTCGCGGGCTTCGGACACCAGCGATTCCGCGATGGCGACCTTGGCGAACACGTCCTTTGCCGTTGCATACAGGGTCTCGCCCGATTCCGTCAGTTTGAGGCCGCGGGCATGGCGGTGGAACAGGGGGACGTTCAGCGACTGTTCCAGCGACGACACCTGCCGGCTGACCGACGACTGCGACAGGTTCAGAAGTTCTCCCGCATGGGTGAAACTGCCGGCTTCGGCGACGGCGTGAAATACCCTGAGCTTGTCCCAATCCATGACGCGAACCCTGTTCTGCTTTATCCGGCCCGGGATCTGTCCCGGTGGCCGGCGCGGTTTACTCTGCTGCCTGCGACGTCTCGTTTTCCAGCTCGGCGATGAACTTCTCGGCTTCGAGCGCGGCCATGCAGCCCGTGCCCGCCGCCGTCACCGCCTGGCGGTAGGTCTTGTCCTGTACGTCGCCGGCGGCGAAGACGCCGTCGATGCTGGTACGCGTGGAATCCGGCGCGGTGGTCAGATAGCCCTCGTCATCCATGTCCAGCTTGCCCTTGAACAGCTGCGTCGCCGGGTCGTGTCCGATGGCGATAAAGACGCCGTCGACGGCCAGGTCGGTGATCGCATCGGTCTTGACGTTGCGTACTTTCACGCCGGTGACGCCGAGGGGATCCTCGGTGCCGACGACTTCGTCGACCGCCGAGTCCCAGAGAACCTCGATCCGGTCGTGTTTCAGCAGGCGTTCCTGCAGGATCTTTTCCGCCCTCAGCGTGTCGCGGCGGTGAATCAGCGTGACTTTCGTTGCATGGTTGGTGAGATACAGCGCTTCCTCGACCGCGGTATTGCCGCCGCCGACCACAGCGACCTCTTTGCCGCGAAAGAAAAAGCCGTCGCACGTCGCGCAGGCCGACACGCCGAAGCCCTGGAACTTCTGTTCCGTTTCCAGCCCGAGCCAGCGCGCCTGCGCACCGGTCGAAATGATGATCGAATCCGCCGTATAGGTGTCGCCGGAATCGCCCTTGCAAACGAACGGGCGCTGGCTGAAATCGACGTCGGTGATCAGGTCGTTGACCATTTTCGTGCCGACATGCTCCGCCTGGGCGTGCATCTGTTCCATCAGCCACGGGCCCTGGATGACATCCGCGAAGCCCGGATAGTTCTCGACATCGGTGGTGATCGACATCTGGCCGCCCAGTTCCATGCCGGTGACCAGCATCGGCGACAGCGACGCCCGCGCGGTATAGACCGCGGCAGTGTATCCGGCCGGGCCGGAACCGATAATAAGGACTTTGACGCGATGATTTTCAGCCATGCCGACTTCCGGGTTTGTTAGGGGAGCAAACGAAAATTGTGTGGGCGATATTTAAGGCGCGCAGCGCGTAATGGCAATGTGCGACGGCAGTCGTGACGTTCACCGTGTCTTTCGGTCCGGGGGAAATCGTTGGTTCGCGCCGGCGCTGCACCGGTTTTTGCGACCGCGCGCGGAGTGTCAAAATCTCGACGGTTTTTCCCGATTTTGCCCGATTCTGTCGGAATTTTTTACGGATTCAAAAGGGGCGCCGGACAGCGTACCCGTTAACCCTTTGATAACCAATGATTTTAACTTCTGGCATTATTCTTGCATGAATTTTGCGGTAACAGGGTAAGCAATAGAGGGGTTAGGGTTATGACCAACAGAATTCTCAAGACGCTTGTCATCGCCGGCGCGGCGCTTTCGATTTCCACCGGGACCGCACAGGCGGGTTTTCTGACGTTCTTCGGTGAGGATCTGAGCAGCAGTTCATCGGTACCTCTCGCCACCACGCCGAATGCAGATACGGCGCAGGCCAACTTTCTCGCCAATCTGACCGGTGTCGGGACCGAAAATTTCGAAGGCTTCGCACCCGGTGCCAGTGCTCCTCTCCCGATCAGTTTCGCGGGGGCCGGTACGGCCACCATGAACGGGTCGGGATCGATCACCTCTGTACCGGTCGGTTCGGCAGGTGCCGGTCGTTACGGGATCTCCGGGACGAATTTCTGGGAGATGAGCACATCGACATCCTCCGCCTTCGATGTCGATCTCAGCGACCCGACGGCCGCGTTCGGTTTCTATGGTATCGATGTCGGAGACTTCGGCGACCAGCTCGAAATCACCCTGAACGATGCCGCCAACACGACTTTCCTGGTGCCCAACACCAGCGGCTCCGGCGGCAGCACGGACGGGTCTGTTGTGTTTTTCGGGTTTATCGGGACCACCGCTGCCGACACATTCACATCGGTGACCATCGCCTCGACCGTGGGTGGCGAAGTATTTGCGTTCGACGATTTCACGATCGGCTCGCTCGAACAGGTGACCTTGGTGCCCGAACCGGGTGCGCTCGCCATCTTCGGTCTTGGCCTGCTCGGTCTCGGCTGCGCGCGGCGGCGTCGCTCCTGGTAGCGGTTACCGGGCGTTTCCGGCGGTAATTGTTGCAACCCGCACGGAACGAGAAGTCGATACAGCCGTGGAGATTCGGTCGTAGAAAATCAGGCAACAGGGATGGAAGAATGAAGTACGGATCGAAAACGATAAAATCATTTGTCGCCGCGGGCGCCATTCTTGTCGGGTCGCATGCCAGCGCGCTCAGCGCCCAGATCACCGATTTTGTTTTCATGATCGACGCGACCGGATCGATGGGGGGAGAAATTGCCGGTGTGCGAAACGGTTTCTCATCCTTTGTAGGTGGATTGAACGCGGCCAGTGTGGATGCGCGTTTTGCCGTTGTCGTCTTCGGCGGCGCATCTGAACTGACGCTCGATTTCACGTCCGATACCGCCGCGACCCAGGCCGCACTGAATGCGATCACGCTCAGCGCCAATCCGGGCATTCAGAACAATCACAACGTCAATCCCGAGGCCGGACTCGAAACGATACGCCAGGTTCTGGGCGCAGCCCCGAACAGTACCCTCGACGCCAACAACATTGCGGCGGACGGCAATCTCTATTCCCGTTTCCGTTCGGGCGCCCGCAAAAACCTTATTCTCGTGACCGACGAGGATTCGGATGCCGCCTATCGCGCCGCCAACCGTTTCGCCGGTCAGCCCGGCTTTGGCGGCACCGACGGTTATGCCGGCGATTCGCCCACCACACTCACGGCCGGCTGGCAGGCCGAGGTCGACGCCACCGCCCAGGCGGTGATCCAGTCACAGGCCTATCTGAACATGCTGGTCGGGCTGGAAGGTTCGTCCGAACAGCAATACGGCGACTACCGCGACGATGTGGCCGATGCCGACCTGCTCAATTTCGACGGCGCCGCGACGCTGGCGAACCTGCTGGCCGATAGCGAAACCGACGACAGCCTTCAGGCCCAGGTGCTGGGGGCCGGGCTGGTTGCGCGGACATTCAATGTCGCGGGCGCGAACGATTCCGATTTCATCGACAATTTCTTCGCCGCCAAGCTGGAAGAAGTAATCACCGATCCCGGGGTGCTGCCCGAGCCGGGGATGATCGCGATCTTCGGTCTCGGCTTTGCCGGCCTTGTCTGCACGCGCCGCCGCCGGCCCTGCTAAGCGGGTTGCCGATACGTCATTAAGACGGCGGTCCGGATAGAGGGCCGCCGTTTTTTATGCCGGCGTTTGTCTGCCAGGTGTCCCACATGCGGCTTTGCAGCGGTTCAGGTAGTCGGGTTCCCCGGCGCCCGGCCCCGGCGGGTGAAGACCCGTTTCGTCGCGCGCGTCGCTGCGCCTAAAATCCGAACCTAGAACCCGAACCTAGAACCCGAACATGTGATCGAGGCTGAACCCGCCGTCCTGGTGGATCAGGCCGTGATAGCCGAACAGGCGGCAGGTGGTGTCGCGGATGATGATATGCGCGCCGTCTCCGGCTTTTGCCCGCGTGGCCTCGTCGAACATGTCCGAATAGCGCCAGAAGCGCGATCCGCCGCAGGGGATTTCCAGCCGGGTCGTCGCGACCTCGGCGCCGGTGCCGTCATGCAGGCCGATATCGGTTTTCGACGTGGCATGCCACGGAGTCGATGCCGGATAGATCAGGTGGCACATCGATTCCAGATCGCTGTTCCCGAGACTGCCGGCAAGCCGCAGGAACAGCCGCGTGCTCAATCCCGGCGGGCGGGACGTGTAGGATTGCGGCTCGTTCTTATAGGTCAGCACCGTGTTGAAGATATGCGCGCCGAAGCTGGTTTCTGCGGCATTTCCCGTTGCCGCGTTCTCGTAGCGGAACAGCGCATGCAGCCAGCCGTCTGCGGCGCCGCCCGCGGCGAAGTCGTAGACCAGTTCCATATGGCCGAACCCGTCGATTTCGGCGAGCGCATCCGCCATCTCGGTTTTCAGGTCGACGGTCCGGGCGTGATCGCGGGGCAGGTTGCCGAGCGGCAGCCGTCCGACTTCACGGCCGTCCGCATCGATCGCCAGCAGGGCGACCGGCAGGCTGGTCTGGCAGGTCGACATGGGCGTCGGCAGCGCCACCGAATGCCAGGTATCCATCGGCAGGATCGGCGCGGGCAGGATGTAGCCCTTGCCCATCAGGTTGGCGAGATCGGGAATGCCGGGGTCGGGTTTCAGGTCGACGCGCTCGACATTCATATGGGCGATGCGCCGGTCGTTTGCGACGGTCGTGATTTCGTAGCGCGGGCGGACGAAATGCTTGCCCGCCGACACCTCGATCTGCTGCGGCCAGGCGACGTCCGGCATGGCCTCGCCGACCCGGATTGCCAGCGTGGCATAGGGGCCGACGGCCCGGTCGATGGGGGCCACCGTATCCCTGCCCATCAGGTTCAGGACGATCTCGCCCGCCGGGATCGTGCAGGGGTGCGAATTCTGCACCCACAGGATCACGTCCTCGCCGTCGCGCGGGGCCGGCAGCCCGCCATACAGATCGGCGGGCCAGGCATTGGCGTCATGGGTGCAGGAAAGCGCATCGCCATCCGCGCCATAGACATCCAGCGCATATTTGACGACATCGTGGCCGGTCGCCCCGATGGCATGGACAAACAGCTGGCCGGTAAAGTCGTCGAGCCCGAAGCGGTCGCGGACCTCCTTGCTGTCGATAACAACCGTCTGCGCCGCGCCGCTGACATCCTCCGTCCATTCCGCCAGAATGCCGCCGTCCCCGTCGATCAGGCGCAGCCAGAGCGTGATGTTCTTCGCCCCGTAGCGCGCCCAGTAATTCGCTGTTACGAGACGGGTATGATGTGTCGCGGTATCCCTGAAAAACGCGAAATTCGTGGCGAAATTCATCGGATCCAGATAGGTCTTCGCGTTGCTCAGCATGGCCTCGGGCAGGCGCAGCGCATCCAGGCTGACGACCTCTGCCCCGGCCGGCAGCAGGTGGCGGACATGGTCGACAAGCCTGTCGGCATCGAAGGCCATCACGAAGACGATGTCGAGCACGGCGCCGACGGCAAAGCCGGGCAGATCGGTGACCGGCTGTGCGCCGTGGCCGAGCACGGTCTCCCCGATTTTCGCGATATCCTGCACAAAGACGCCGCGCAGATCGACGCCGTCCAGTGGATAGAAGGCGGCGAAGCCTTCCGAATATCCGAGCGGATCGTAGATCGCAACGCCGTCGGCGGCGCGGAGTTTCGACAGCAGGCCGGCTGCGGCTTCGGCGGCGAGCGGATGGCTGACGGCCTTGTAGTAGCTGTTGCCGCCACTGCGGTTGTCGAATGTGTCGATTTTCAGCGCCATGCGGGCGTCTTCATCCGGATTGTGTCGGGGGAAAGCCGGGCGCCATTATGGGGCCGGCGGCGGCGAATCTCCATCTGCGGCGCCTACTTTCCCAGCCGCTTGAAAAAGGCCGAGATCGCATGCCGGCGCCGTTCGCGTTTGGCGAATTTGTCGCTGGTTACCCAGTTGAGCTGCAGCACCCGGCGCTGGCCTTCGAACGGCTTGTGCCCGTGATGCGACGTATCGCTGCGCCGGAACGCCAGCAGCGTGCCTTCGGCAGGCGGCACCTCGGCGGCATAGTCTTCGATGTCCGCGTCCGAGCGCAGCACGCGCAACCGGCCGCCGCTCTCTTCCCAGGCGGGGTTCATATAGACCAGCACGGTGATGATCTTCTCGGTCGAATCCTGGTGTATCCGCCCGTCCTTGAGCTGGCAGCGGCCGCGCACCGTCACCGTGGTCGGCCGCCCGGTCAGGTCGACGTCGAAGACCTTTTCGATCGCCGCCCGCATGGCCGGGCCCTGCAGCTCGTCCAGCAGGGACGAAAATGCCGGTCCATAGTTTAGCGACTGGTAGGGAAAGCTGCCGGGCTGCTCGATTTCCGGGTAGGT
>TARA_R110002110_G_scaffold163125_3_pt1 | contig 13963 bp, 13 predicted proteins | sample TARA_R110002110 | Tara Oceans TARA_R110002110 (sample SAMEA4397330) | marine metagenome | biome: Polar Biome; feature: [SRF] surface water layer (ENVO:00010504); material: water (ENVO:00002006), including particulate matter (ENVO:01000060) such as... | depth 5 m
CCCGTTGAACGAATTAAGTGAGCTCCACTTCGTATGACAACCATTGATCCCAACGCTGAAGTCATCGCTTCGAGTGTCGAAGTGGGAGACAGCGCGCTTGGTCGCCTGCTTGCCTCCGTTGCCGATTGGCTGACATCCACCGACCATAAGAAAATTGGCAGGCTGTTTCTGAGTGGAGGCCTGCTTGGTCTTCTCGGGACGGTCGCCATCAACGTGTTTCTGGGGATTGAGCGGAGCGGCATCGGCAACATCGACGACAATGTCATCGCACAAATCCTCGATGCACAGCGCGTCGGGCTCGTGTTCGGCACGCTGCTGCCGCTGGCGATCGGCCTATGTGTCGCCGTCGTTCCAATGCAGCTCGGAGCACGCTCCATTGCATTCCCACGCTTGGCAGCAGCTGGATTGTGGTTGTGGGCTGGCGGCCTCATCCTGTCGATGATCGCCCTCGTCAATAACGGTGGCGGCCTCGGCGGCGACCCCGATATGGTCGACCTTTTCCTGGGTGCACACGGCTTGATGGCCATCGGACTCGCTGCGACCGGCGTCTCGATCGCAACCAGCGTGCTCACCACCCGGGCGCCGGGAATGTCGATGCGTCGGGTCCCGTTCTTCGCGATGTCCGCCTTAGTGACGGGGCTGGGCCTCGTCATCGTGATGCCGGTTTTGCTCGGCACACTGACGTACCTCTTTGTCGATCATCGCAACGGCCGCGAGGCCTTCGGTGGCAACACGGGCCTCTACGACTGGGCCGGTTGGATCTTCTCGCCGGGTGCAGCGGTGTTGTTCGCCATCCCGGTTGCTGGCTTACTTGCCGAGGGCGCTCCGCTGCTGTTCAAGCAGCGCACACCCGCACGCGGCGTCGTGTTTGCCGGCTTCGGCCTGATGGGCGTCGCCGCCCTCGGATCGGTGACCCAACAAGCCGTACACAATGTCCCGTGGGCCGGCAGTGGCCTGTCCCTGGGAGGCAGCGAAGACGTTCGAGAGAAGTTGTTCAATGTTGTCCCCTGGGCGATGTTCAACCTGGTCCCGCTGCTCGGTCTCACGATCGTCCTCTTGATGTCCCTTTTCCTTGCGAAGCCAGTCAAGGGCGCAAGGCCCAACGTCACCCCGGCGTTGGCCTTCGGATTCCTCGGGCTGGGCATGGTCATGGTCGGCATGATCGGCACGGCGCTGTTTGCCATCGACGACATTGGCCTCCAGGACACGGTCTTTGCCGAAGGCGCCTTGATTTATGTGGTCTACGGCACCGTGCTTGCGGCACTTGGTGGAATGGCGCACTGGGCGCCCAAACTTTGGGGCATCAACCTTCCGGCAGCCAAGGTGCTGCCTCTTGCAGGCCTCGGTGTGCTCGCAACGGTGCTCGCATCGCTGCCCAGCTATGTCGCCGGGTTCGACGAGCCGCGCGACATCTACGCCATCCTCGTCCTCGTCGGCCACGTGTTCATGGCGCTCACCGTGCTCGGCTTCATCGGCTTGCTCGTCACTTCAATCATGAGCCAAGTTGGCCTGGCTGAAGCCGACCCGTACGACGGTCAGACGCTCGAGTGGGCCACGGCCTCCCCAGCGCCTGCCAACAACTTCGTCGACGCACCCACTGTGCTGTCGGCTGAACCACTGGCCGACAGCAAGTCGAACTACGGCCAGACCGACTCCGAGGAGGGCGACAGCTAATGCAAGCTCTTACCGCCGGCCCCGCCGCCGCACCGCGCCGCCAGATCATTATTGGGACCACGCTCGGCGTGGTCGCCATGGTGATGATGGTCGGAGGGATGCTCGCTGTCTGGTCCGAACAGCGCACGAATTTTGTCGATCGCGATGGCAGCTGGCTTCCCAGCGGTGTCGTCATTCCTGAAGTTGCTGCCAACGTCGCATTAATTGCGTTCATCGCTATCTGCACCTTTGCTCAGTGGGCTGTGTGGGCCGCCAAGCGCAACGACCGAGGCCACGGCGTCTTCGCTCTTTCCGCGACCGCCCTCGTGGCGATCATGGTGATCAATGCCCAGGCATTCATTTACTCCGAAATGGGCCTCGGTATTGGCGACGGTGCCTATGCCACCATGTTCTACGCCCTGACCGGTCTTTTCATGGCGTTGATGATCATCGGTGTCATCTTCTCTGTCGTTGCAGTATTCCGGTTCGCCGGAGGTCGCAGCGACAACGAGATTCTTGCCGCCCACGCCATCTACTGGTACGCAATGTCCGTCATCTATACGGCCATCTGGTTCGTTGTCTACGTCACCAAGTGAGTTCTTGATGTTCACTACTGGTTCAAAACTCCTCATCGGCTCCTCCGTCCTCGCGACGGTTGCTGCAGTCGTCTATGGCATCACGCAGAACGAGGCCCTTGGAATTGTCGGCCTCGTGTCGGTGGCCTGCGCCATGGCCTTTCTTGCTGGCGTCAACGTGTGGGCTGCTGACTCCAACCTGTCCGCGCTCGACACCACCGTGGTTGCCACGTCCGAAGCATCCGACAATCCGCCGGGCGCCAGCATTTGGCCGATGGTCTTCGCCGTCGGTGCGGTTGCAGTGGTCCTTGGCCTGGTATCGCAACAGTCGATCTTTACGATCGGCCTGGTCATCCTGCTCGCCGCCGGTGCTCAGTGGGCTGTGCAGGCATGGGCCGAGAGCGCATCGACCGATTCGACCACCAACGCAGCAGTTCGTGGGCGCCTCGCCAACCCGCTCGAGTACCCGCTGCTCGGGGCATTCGCCGTCGGTGGTATCGCCTACGCCCTCAGCCGCATCATGCTGTGGCTTTCAAAGACCAACACAATCGTTGCCTTTGTCGTGCTCGCTACCGTCATTGCTTGCATCGCATTCATCTTTGCTGCCCGCCCATCGCTCAAGCGTGGTGCGATTGGTGGGATCTTGACCGTTGGTGCCGTTGCGATTGTTGCTGGTGGCGTGGCTGCTGGTGTCGATGGCGAACGTGACATCCACGTCCACGAGACAATCGCTGCGGACGCCGCACTCTTCTGCAACTCGCCCGAAGAGTTTGAGATCGACGAAGGTGCCAGCCAAACCGTCTCCACTAAGGCCGGCACCTACACAATCTCGCTGACTGCCGCCGGCAACCTTGAGTTCGATGTACCTGGCCCGGTCGACGGAGGTTCTGAGGCGATCTCGCTGCGTCGTTCGAACCCCAACAACATCGTTTTTCGCAACGACTCCGGTCAAACACGTCGCCTGACACTCGATCTCGGCCCAGCGCCGGAAGAAGAAGCCACCGCGGCAGCTGAAAAGGGCCACGGCGCCGATGAATCACATGACGACAAGAGCGAGCGAAATCTCACGTGCACGTCGCTTGTCGAAGACGGCGGCGCCCAGTTGATCACCGTGAAGTTCGCCGAGCCCAGCTTTGCTTACGCCGATGACGATCAGGCCTTCCGTTTTTACGTTCCCGGCACCGATGCTGAAATCGACGTGGTCGTGCCGTGACGTACGACCTGAACATGTTCCACCAATCACCGACCACGAAAATGCAGGCTGTGGAAACCACAACTACGTTGAGGTCTGTGACCTCCTCAAGGCTCGTTCGCACCTTGGTAGCGGGCTCACTCGTTGCGCTACTCGCTGGCTGCGCAACTGATGCGCCGCAAGACACCTGGCAGCCCAAGGGCCCGAATTCTCAGATGATCAACGACCTCGACTGGGTGGTCTTTGGCATTGCCGGTTTGGTCGGCGTCGTCGTGTTCTCGGTGCTGGCGTTCGCACTCTGGAAGTACCGTGATCGCGGCCAGCCGATACCCGAGCAAACTCACGGTAAGCCGGCGCTCGAAATCGGACTCACGATTCTTCCGGCGCTGATTCTTGTCGGCATCGCCATCCCAACGGTTGGCACGATCATGGATCTCGCCGAGACCTCCGACACCGAATGCATTGTCAACGTCACCGGCCAGCAGTGGTGGTGGGAAATTGACTACCCGGTGCAAGACGGCTGCGGCGGCATTGAGGAGCCCATCGTCACCTCCGGCCAGATGGTCATCGAAGCCGGCACAAAAGTGCTGGTACGAGGCACGAGCCGCGATGTCATCCACTCCTGGTGGATCCCGAGCCTCAACGGCAAAAAGGACATGGTTCCTGGTCGTATTCACACCGTTCGCCTCGAAGCCGACGAGCCCGGCATTTTTGCTGGCCAATGCACCGAATTCTGCGGCCTGAGCCATGCCAACATGCGCATGGAAGTGATTGCGATGAACTCGGCAGACTTCGCCGTCTGGAAGGCTAATCAGGTCCAGGACTACGTTGCTCCGGTCGCTGGTTCGCTCGCCGCTGAAGGCGAATCGGCCTTCATTTCACAGTGCTCACGCTGCCATCAGGTCGATGGCCTGACCGACTCAAGCGACGAGCTCATCATTTCTCGACCGGACCAGAACGTCTGGTCGGGCGCTGCGCCCAACCTCACGAACTTCATGACTCGTAACACCTTCGCTGGTGCATCGTGGGACTTGCTCAGCAAGGAATGTCGTCCAGCAGTCTGGGACGCTGATCCGAGCACCATTGGTGCGGCCTACCTCGACGGTGTCACCGACAGTTGCCTCAACGAGGTCGAGCTACGTGAATGGTTGCGAAATGCGCCGGCCAAAAAGCCGATGTATTCCGACCCCGAAAGCCTCGAAGCGACCGAAGGTCTCGTTCGGGGCATGCCCTACCTCGCCCTGAGCGAGGATCAGATCGACCAATTGGTCGCTTATCTGCTCGAGCGTAAGTAAGGAACTGACGTCACATGGCAATCATCGAACGTCCGATAGAGGCACCGGAGACCACCAATCGTGGGACACTCCCTGAACCGAAGGCTTCAACCAATTACGGATACCTTCGTCGTCCGGTCGAAACGACTGGATGGCGCTCTTGGGCCTTCACCGTCGATCACAAGAAGATCGGCATCATGTATGGCGCCGTCGCAATGTTCTTCTTCATTCTCGGTGGCCTCGAAGCGGCCCTGATCCGGCTCCAGCTCGCTGGTCCTGACGGCACGATTCTCTCCGCCGATAAGTACAACCAGATGTTCACGATGCATGCCACAACGATGGTGTTCCTCTTCGTCATGCCGATGGCTGCGGCCTTCGCCAACTACTTCATCCCGCTCCAAATCGGTGCGCGCGACGTGGCCTTCCCACGTTTGAACGCACTCTCGCTGTGGGTCTTCGTTTTTGGTGGCGTCTTCCTCAACACGTCGTGGTTCCTTGGTGGCGCCGCCGATGGCGGCTGGTTCATGTACGCACCAAACAGTTCGGTGCCATTTAGTCCGACCAACGGTGTCGACTTCTGGGGCCTCGGCCTCCAGATCACTGGTATTGCCTCACTCGTTGGCGCGATCAACCTAATTGTCACGGTGCTCAACATGCGCGCACCGGGCATGTCGATGATGAAAATGCCGATCTTCACCTGGATGGCTTTTGTCGTCCAGATGTTGCTCCTCTTCGCCATCCCCGTCATCACCGTGGCGCTCTTCTTGCTGATGTTCCAGCGAAGTTTCGGCGCCCAGTTCTTCAGTGTTGAAGCTGGTGCCGATCCGCTGCTCTGGCAACACTTATTCTGGATCTTCGGGCACCCCGAGGTATACATCCTCGTGTTGCCGTCCTTCGGGATCATTTCCGAGGTCCTTCCGGTCTTCTCGAAAAAGCCTCTGTTTGGCTACCCGTTTGTTGTCTTCTCTGGTGCTGCGATTGGCTTCGTCGGCTGGGGCGTGTGGGCACACCACATGTTCGCCTCCGGACTCGGACCGGTTTCGGTGGCGGTTTTCTCGGTGGCCACCATGGCTATCGCCGTGCCGACCGGCGTCAAGATCATCAATTGGACCCTCACGTTATGGGGCGGCAAGTTGACGTTCACCACAGCAATGCTGTTCGCTGTCGGACTCATCGTGCAGTTCACGATCGGCGGTCTTTCGGGTGTCACACATGCGGTGGCTCCGTCTGACACGCAGCAGACCGATACCTATTACATCGTCGCTCACTTCCACTACGTCATCTTCGGTGGAGCTGTGCTCGGCCTGTTCTCCGGGTTCTACTACTGGTGGCCGAAGGTATTCGGGAAGCTCCTCAGCGAGTCCTTGGGCAAGTGGAATTTCTGGTTGATGATTGCTGGCATGAACCTCACCTTCGGCCCAATGCACATCATTGGTTTGCAAGGCCAGCCACGACGTATGTATCGCTGGACCGAATTCCGTGCGGGTGAAGGCTTCTTTAACCTCGGATTCTGGAACCTCGTCGCCACGATTGGCACGTTCATCCTCGGCGTCGGAATCCTGCTCTTCCTTATCAACATTTGGATCACGCATCGTCCCAGCTCAAAGACCCCTCCTGCGCCTGCTGACCCCTGGGATGCGCGCAGCCTCGAATGGATCACCAGTAGCCCACCCAAGGAGTACAACTTCGCTCGCACGCCGCAGGTGTCCCAGCTCGACGAGTTCTTTCACCGGAAGTACGAAGACGTCGGTGAAGGTGACAAGCACGAGTACGTGCAAAAGATGAGCGGTGAAGAGGTCATTCAGTTCGAAGAGGACAACGCCGATCCGAATATCCACCTCCCGGCTCCGTCGTACTGGCCGATGGTTTTGGCGTTCGCTCTGCCCGTCATGGCATATGGCGTGATTTACAACACCCTGCTGATTGTCGCAGGTGGTGCGATCGCAACGATGGCTATGTTCGGTTGGGCTCTCGAGCCGGCCGACGCAGAAGCATCTGACTTCGACCCGCCGGTCGAGGGCGGCGCAACGAGCAAGGAACTATCCAATGTCTGAATCGCTCATTACCGACACGGTGAAGGACGCTGTCGAGATCGTGAAAGATCATGCCAACGACGTCCATGAGCACGATGTCCACGCCGGCGACGACCACTCTGCGGTTCACGGTGGCCACCACACGTCGCTCGGTCTGTCGAACACGAAATTGGCCATGTGGCTGTTCCTCGGTTCGGAGTGCTTGCTGTTCGGTGGCCTGATCTCCACCTACATGCTGTACCGCAACCGTCACTCTGAGAACCTCGGGCCTGACCAGCTGTGGGACATCCCGTTCACGTCGGCAACGAGCTTCGTACTGCTTACCTCCTCACTCACGATGGTGTTGGCGGTGTCGGCAGCGAACCGCAAGGACCTTCGCAATACGAAGATCTATCTTGGAGTCACGGCGTTGCTCGGGGGCTTGTTCCTGGCCGGCCAGATTTACGAATTCACTGTCTTTTACCGTGAGGGCTTAGGGTTCACCACGAGCTTGTTCTCGTCGAGTTTCTTTACTCTTACCGGTTTCCATGGTGTGCACGTCTCGATTGGCATCATCATGCTGGTCGCGATGATTGCAATGTTGTCCAAAGAGAAGGTGTCGGGCGACGACGCGGAAGCAGTCGAAATGGTCGGCCTGTACTGGCACTTCGTCGATGTCGTCTGGATTATTATCTTCACGCTCGTCTACCTGATTCCGGCTTGATCAATGACTGACACACTCGACACTCCCTCCGTCCGCGGCGACCACGATGCCAAAGAGCACCATGGTCCCAGCGACATGCAGTTCGTCACGATCTTTTTCATCCTCGCTGGAATCACCGCGATCGAAGTCGCCGTCAGTTACATCGACATCGGTCCATTCTTTCTGCCAGTGTTGCTCGGACTGATGGTCGTGAAGTTCTTCACGGTCGTGCTCTATTTCATGCACATCAAGTTCGACAACAAGTTATTTGGGCGTTTGTTCTACATCGGCCTCGGTCTTGCGGTCTTTGTTTACGCAGCGGCGCTTTCGACTTTCCAGTTCTTCGCTGGCTGATCTCGGCCCTACGTGACCGACGCCGCCGCCTCCCGACTGGGCGCGTTGGCAACGGAGTTCTAAGATTACGTACGTGATCGAGCAGGCCAATGACCTCGCCGCCGTAGCGGACCCTTGGAGATTTCAGTTGCACCCTGAGGTGTGGCTACTGGTTGCCTTCTTGGCGGGAGCGTACGTCTATATGGTGCGCGTCATCGGCCCGAAGGCAGTGCCGATCGGCCAGCCTGTGGTTACCCGGAAAAATAAATATGCACTTGTTGGCGCAATGGTGGTTCTTTGGGTTGCGAGCGATTGGCCACTACACGACATCTCTGAGGAGTACCTGTACTCCGCGCACATGTTGCAGCACATGATGCTCAGCTACTTCCTGCCACCATTGGCGCTCATCGCAACACCGCCGTGGCTGTTGCGTGTTCTGGTGGGCGATGGCCGCCTGTACGCCGGTTTGAAGTTTCTGACGAAACCGGTGATTGCCGGTGTGCTGTTCAACGTCGTGGTGATCATCTCGCACATTCCGATGGTCGTGAATAGCTCGCTCGACAATGGGCCGCTCCACTACTCGCTACATGCCCTCGTGGTGTTGCTGTCACTCTTGATGTGGATGCCGGTCGTTGGCCCGTTCAAAGAACTTCACATCGGGCCACTCGGAAAGTGCATTTATCTATTTCTCCAGTCGATTATTCCAACGCTCCCTGCGGCTTGGCTGACGTTCGCTGAAGGAGCGGTCTACAGGGAGTACGACATCCCGGTCCGCGTTTTCGGATGGAGCGTTACTGTTGACCAGCAGTTAGCCGGAGGAATCATGAAGCTCGGTGGCTCGACCTTCCTGTGGACGATCGTCGTTTACATTTTTTTCAAGCGCTTCGCCAACGGTTATGGCGAGTCGCAGGATTATCGCCGGAGTGATCCGGCGGGGTCAGACAGTCCCGGTGACGTCCTCACGACGGCCGACGTCGAACGCGAATTCGCCGCCTTGGCGGCCCCACCTGAAGATCGCTGACTGTTCGGCCGTTCATCCGGCACATGAGGAAAATATCGCGAGGTGGTGACTCCTTGAGGTTGAAGTCCACGGGTTTGTCGTCTGTTTTCTGCAGTGGGGCAGTTGACACTGTTTGTCACGCGGTCGTGCTGGTGGGACGAGTGCAAGTGTCTCGTGAGCAGCGTCTCCTTTGTCCCTCGTCGCTTTACTGGAGAGGCTCGATTGGGCTGGGTGGCGAATCAGTTCAGGGCCGTGTGGCAGGCGCCCTGTATCGTCTGGTTTCGTGATTGATCAACGGCTACTGCGAATCGACCTTGATGGTGTGAAGGCAGCACTCTCGCGCCGCGGCAACCCGAACTTGCTTGACGAGGTCGACCACGCTGCCCGCCTCGACGTGCGGTTGCGTGACATTCAGGCTGAACGTGATGAGATTCGCGCCAAGGTCAACACGATTTCGAAAGCTGTTGGCCTGTTGCGCCGCGATGGCGAGGTCGACAAGGCCGAGGCTTTGCAGGCGCAGAGCCGCGAGCTCGGCGCCGCTGAAAGGTCCCTCGTCGGCGAGCACGACGAGTTGTCAGCGCTACTGAACGACCTGCTTCTCGGGCTGCCGAATCCTCCGCACTCCGATGCCCCCAACGGTGCGAGTGACGCCGAGAACCCGATTATTACCGGTCCCGTCGGGCTGAACGATACGTTCCCCGACTGGCAGCGCGTGCCCCATTGGGAAACGGCCCAAGCGCTCGGCATCCTCGACAACGAACGCGCGACGAAGATCTCCGGCGCGATGTTTACGATGCAGCGTGGCGCCGGTGCGACTATGGCTCGTGCGCTCACCCAGTTCGGTCTTGACCGCAATGCTGATGTTCACGAGGAGGTTCGTCCGCCGTCGCTTGTGACCACGGCGACACTCACCGCCACAGGTCAGCTGCCGAAATTCGCTGACGACGCATATGCGATCGAGCGTGACGGCCTCTGGTGTGTGCCGACGGCCGAAGCGTCGCTGACCTCGCTTTTCACCGGCGAGGTGCTCGACGACATCAATCTCCCAGTTCGACTCATGGCGTTCAGCCCGTCGTTTCGCCGCGAGGCTGGATCGGCAGGCCGTGACACGCGCGGCATGCTGCGCACCCACGAGTTCGACAAAGTTGAAATGCTCGCGTTCGCCACGCCTGAACAGGCACCAGCGCTCCTCGACGACATGGTCGGGCGTGCAGCGAGTGCAATGGCCGACCTCGGCCTTCCATATCGCGTGATTGAGATCTGCACTGGCGATATGGGCCAGAGCCATCACCGCACCTTCGATGTTGAGGTGTACGCGCCGGGCGTCGATACTTGGCTTGAGGTGTCGTCGGTGTCGTGGTTCGGTGATTATCAGGCGCGGCGCGGCAACACCCGTTTCCGCCGCCACGATGAGAATGGCAAACCGATTAAAGGTAGCGAGTTCGTCCACACGCTCAACGGTTCGGCCTTGGCAGTACCGCGAGTGTGGGCCGCAATCATCGAGAACTACCGGAACGAGGACGGCAGCGTCACCGTCCCCGAAGTACTTCACCCCTACATGCGCAACATCACCGTCATTCGGTCTGTTTGATCCGATCGCAGCGTTCCGTGAACTCCTCGATGACGGACGTGAACGTCGGCGTCACGTACCGTGCGTTTGAACTAATTGGTTCTGAATGACCGTGGAGGTTTTTGCAATTGAGGTCGGCGTGGACCTTTTTAGCGGCGTTCTCGGGGATGGGCGAACCGTGTTTTCGACTCAGTCGCCGCTGTCGAGAGTTAAATGAATCTCGATGTGGGCGGAGCACAGGCGTCGCGATTGGTGAGAGGGTTGGCTCATGAGTGATTCGATTCGCGATCGACGGGTGCAGTACGAGACAGCTGGGTTGGACGTCGGAGACCTTGATGCCGACCCAATTGTTCAGTGGCAGCGTTGGCACGACGCGGCGCTCGAAGCGGGGGTTGTCGAACCGAATGCCATGACGCTGGCAACGATCGGCTCCGACGGCATCCCTGACTCTCGAATCGTCCTCGTGCGCGGTCTCGATGCTCGCGGCTTGGTCTTTTACACAAATTACGATGGGGCGAAGAGCCAGCAGCTCGATGCCAACCCCGTTGCCTCCGCGACGTTTGGTTGGCTCGACCTGCACCGTCAGGTCCGGGTCCGAGGCCCCGTCGAGCGTGTGTCTGCAGAAGAGAGCGACACCTACTTCGCTTCCCGTCCACGAGAGTCGCAGCTTGGCGCATGGTCGTCACCGCAGAGCGACGAGATTGCCGATCGTTCCGTGCTCGACGACCTCGTCGCCGCCACGGCCGAACGATTCGCCAATGCAGAGGTCGTTCCTCGACCGCCGCACTGGGGCGGGTGGCGGCTCATGCCGACCGAGTGGGAGTACTGGCAGGGCCGCCCGAGCCGCCTCCACGACCGTCTGCGCTACCGTCCCGACAGCGGCATCACCTGGAGTATCACCCGCCTCGCCCCATAGTTGCCCGAGATTGCCGCGCCAAGGACGAAGCGAGCCAAAAAAGAAACAGCTCGAACGAAGAGTTTAACGCGGGATGCGTAGAGGCGAGGCTGTGCAGATGTCGGGAAGCAAAGTTCTTGTGGTCGATGACGAACCGACCGTGCGTGAAGTGGTTGTCAAGTATCTGCGTCGCGACGGCCATGAGGTCGCCGAGGCAGGAGACGGTCACACAGCGCTCGAACTGCTTGACGCCGATCCGCCGGACCTCATCGTGCTCGACATGATGTTGCCCGGTGTGAACGGCCTCGACATCCTGCGGCGTGTCCGTTCAGTCAGCTCGATTCCTGTGATCATGCTGACCGCCCGAGCTGACGAGTCAGACCGCGTGGCCGGCCTCGAACTCGGGGCCGACGACTACGTGGTCAAGCCGTTCTCACCTCGCGAACTTGCGGCACGGGTGAACGGCGTGCTTCGCCGTGCTGCCGGTCGGGTCGAAGACGCACCTCCTACGCTGACGTTCGACGGCCTGCAGATCGAACCGTTGAGCCGTGAGGTTCGAATGGGCGGCGAGGTCGTGGACATGACTCCCAAGGAGTTTGACGTCTTACTCTTCCTTGCTTCGTCGCCGCGTCAAGTGTTCTCGCGAGCGCAGCTGCTCGAGTCCGTCTGGCAGTCCTCGCCGGAGTGGCAGGATCCTGCCACCGTCACCGTGCATGTCCGCCGTATTCGTAACAAGATCGAGTCCGATGCTGAACACCCTCGGTGGATCACCACGGTGTGCGGCGTCGGCTACCGGTTCGAGCCGTAGAAATGGCTGGAACAAATATGTCCAGCACACACACGCACGATGGGGGGGTTGCCCGCTCGGGTGTCGACCTCCAAGGTATTGATCACAAGACCCGCCGGATGAGCCGTCTCGGTCGCCGTTTCCTCGGCGCCAACCTTGCAGTCCTCGGTGTAGCGATTTTGATGATCGTTGTCGCCGCCAACGAGATGTTCATCAACGACCACGACCGACGGCTCCTTATGTGGGTGCTGATGCCAGCTGTGCTGAGTGCGGCAATGGTCGCCATGCTGATGGCGCGTCCCGTCGCACGCGATGCGAAGCGCATCTGTGATGCGGCGATGCGGGTGGCCGACGGCGACCTCTCTGCGCGGACCGGAGTGATCCGAAACGACGAGCTCGGCGAGGCCGCGGAGATGTTCGATGTAATGGTCGATCGTCTCAATGCCATCGAGACCGAACGCTCGTTGATGCTCTCGTCGATCTCTCACGACCTGCGTACACCGCTTGCCGCACTCCGTGCCGCCGTCGAGGCGATTCGTGACGATGTCGCCGACGACCCAGACCTCTACCTCGCAGGCATGGAACGTCAGGTGCGGGCGTTGACCTTTCTGGTGGATGACCTCCATCTGCACACGCGCCTTGTCAGTGGCACCCTGCAGCTCAGCCGCGCTCGTATCGACCTCACCGAACTCGCTGACGAGTCGATGGAGATCGTTCGACCGCTTGCCGAAAGCCGGAGCATCAAATTGCTCCTCGAAGCAACGGAACGGGTGATGGTCGATGCCGACGGATCCCAGCTCGCTCGTGTGATCCGCAACCTCCTTGACAACGCCATCCGCCACGCCCCCAATGGTTCGGTCGTGCTTGTGCAAGTAGTCCGTAACGAGGGCAGCGTGATGCTACGCGTCCACGACGAAGGCCTCGGATTCCCTGCCGAATTCCGGGACAGGGCCTTCGAGCCGTTCACCCGTGCCGATCCAGCACGCGACACTCGTACAGGCACAGCGGGCCTTGGCTTGTCGATTGCTCGCGGCATCGTCACCGCCCACAACGGCACGGTTGCACTGGGTGACGGTCCAGGTGGTGACGTGCGAATTTCACTGCCGATTCCGATCGTCAGCTAGCGCGGGTCGTTTGGCCAGGTCGTTGCCGCTTCGACCAGACCGTCGATGAGCGAAAGGGTGTGAGGCGTGAGCCCCGGGCCTTCCCAGTCCCACCACATGGGGCTGGAACCTCGAACGCGTGGCGGCAGCTCAATTTGCACGCCCGCCTGTCGTGGCAAGTTCACTGGATTGTCAGCGTGCATGCCGCGGAGCTTCTTTGGGATTGTCTCAAGGTCGGTGACGATGTCGTAAGCGGGGAGCGCTCGTTGCAATGCGCCACCGACGTGGTGGGCGAACGGCCGGTTGTTCCCGCCGAGCAGCAGTGCGCTGAACATGCCGCGTCGTCCAAACCCGTGGATGGTGATCACGACATCGACGTGTTCAATGAAAGCCGTCAACCGTTCGGACTCTGCGGGGCGCACCTTGATCGACGAAAGGTGCTCGCGCATCGGGACGGGTTGCACCACGCCGTAGTACGACGCACCCGAGCGTTCGGCAGCTGCAGCTGCGATCACGTCGGTTTGCAGCTCCAGATTGCCACCGTGGTAGGCCATGAACCCAAGCCGCCCGGTGGCGTGCGGGCGGAGCTCACAGACCTCTTGCACACCCGGTGCATTGAGGATCGCGGCAAACTCTGACATCAACCCATCATGTCGGAGGGATCAGCGTTCAGCGACCCGGAGCGCCAGTGCCGTTACGCTTCACGGAATGCTCGTTTGGATGGATCTCGAAATGACCGGCTTGGATCACACCAGTGAAGTGATCGTCGAGATCGCCACGTTGATCACCGATGACAACCTGGAAATTATTGCTGAAGGACCCGACCTGGTCATTCATGCGACCGACGAGCAGCTCGCAGCGATGGA
>TARA_R110002110_G_scaffold156643_2_pt1 | contig 13929 bp, 13 predicted proteins | sample TARA_R110002110 | Tara Oceans TARA_R110002110 (sample SAMEA4397330) | marine metagenome | biome: Polar Biome; feature: [SRF] surface water layer (ENVO:00010504); material: water (ENVO:00002006), including particulate matter (ENVO:01000060) such as... | depth 5 m
TCCAACGATACGGTCCTTCCAAACAGGCAGGAATGAATGTTCGGTACGATCCGGCTTGATGTCAATTGCACCTTGACCCACACCACCCATCATCAGGCTCACAGACGGTGAACCCAAGTCACCAATCTCTTTCACAGGGTATCCTTCAGTCAAATTGAAATCCCGTTCAGCGACTCTATCTGAAATATCCATCAATTGAGAACGGCCACGGATCAATAGGCCACCACCACCCCCTTCATCGGAATTTGGCGCAATTTCCTCTATTCGACCCCGCATAAGCATCAATTCAATGGAACATGAATGATAATCGCTCTTAGCATTGTGTGTTGTGTAAAGCGTGCTTAACGTGTTCGTTCTATGACGATTTTTCGGATGAATGAGCAATAAATGGCGGTCTGCCTCCACGATATTGTCGATGATGTCGAATTGTTCTAAACAAACCGGCTGCTGACTGGAAGTCCCGCTTGTCAAAGCCCTCTCCTGCCCATTTACCTTGACTGACAGGGTATGATATGCCGAATCGCTCTTAGACACGGGCGAACGGGTGTTTGCTTGCGCCACAGGCACCCCAATACCGGAATTTGTGCCCTTTTCCAAGCCCGCGAGCGACCTTTGAGCCACAGTGTGAGCGCAATTTTCCAAATTGATGAATGGTGAATTAGTGATGTCACCACTTGGGTTCATTTGGAGGCTGTTTGCCTTCACTTGTCCCTCCAAATCCTTTGTTGGAATGGAAATCAACCCACCGGGGGCATGAATTGTAAGCGGCGTCCACACATTGTTTGCATTCGCAGTGGTGTAAGGGAGGCGTAGCCAATTGACAAGGGGGCGATAATTCGGTGAAGCCCCCGAATTGTCAATATAGACCGTATTTGCATCGGGCACTGTGCGTTCCACCACCAACCACCCACGTTTAGCGGCATTGTTGATGCCCTGCAAGTCATTTGCTGCCCACGAATGAGAAGCAACCGCAGATGCAAAGGAACTGCCCTTCCAAGAGGCCACTACTTCTCCGCTCAAGTCAATGGCGTTGTAATAGATCAAGATTTTGGGTGGGCCACCCGATGAAATGAGATCGGCGGGCGAATCAATCACAGCCACTCTCGATTTTTGCTCGGGGGTCAAATGCCGAATGTAATTTTCATTCGTTGGTTTGCTCAAATCGGTGAAATCGAACAATGCGTCATGTTCAGTATCCAAGTCCTTGAGGGCGAATGGTCGAACATCTTCAACGGCAATTGCCACGATGGTGTTTGCACTTGAACTGGTGACATTGGATGAGCCATCGTGATATGAAAGCCCCCCCTGATGCACAATCGAACTGGTTTTCGCACTTCCCGATGTCGCCGTGAATGTCCCAATGGCCGATTTCGTTTGTGTTGAAAGGATTTCACCTTGATACACGGTGCGTGTGACATTCACTTTGTCATTCATTGACACCATAGAGGCCACAGATGGATCTTCATAGCCCGACTCAAAGCGATCTGCAAGTCCTTGAACGGTTCGATTGACAGTTTCCGTCTTTGGGTCCGGCATTCGTTTGAGATAGAAATGCCCCTCAACCCGATTATATGACGTGAGGCCGCACATACCGGGGAAGTCATTTGAAATTTCACCCAACGTATTGGTTGAGGGGGAATATCCTTCTGTTGGTTCTGTCGGCATAATCACACCCCGTATCGGTCCTCAAACCATTGTTGCACATCGTTATCTTCAGCAGTCGAAAGGAATTTTGGATAGGCCAATACTTCATGGATGATGAATCCCGGTGGTGCATAATTGGTGAAATTATTGGCGGCACCTGCGGCTGTCAATTTGCCCAAAATCTCCAATCCCCCCGTTTGAGTATTTGTTGAATCGAAAATCACTGGATTTGTAGTGGCATAAGCGTGTCCCGAACCGGCTGTGACACCATTTGTCCCTCCCTGATTCCTCCACGACCAGTAAATTTTGCTCGCTGATTCATCTATTCTCGCACTGACGAGGCATGGTGTTCCTGCGGTTGGTCTATTTGCTGAACCGGGTGCAATTGTGCATCCAGTGGCCGCAAGAACAGGACTTCCGCTGCCATTATCCAATTGTAAATCGAATCCATCATTGATTACATTCCCCACCAAAGTGATGGCTCGACTGGCGACATAGGCAGGTGTCATCACAAGATAGAACGACCAATCACCATCTGTCATGCTCGGCCCTCCACCATAGAGGGCTGACAAATGTTCCGATCCAAAGGGCATAACACCAGTAACACCACTCACTTCAGGCAATCGAATAGTGCCTTTACCGGACACCCAACCTGCACCGTCATAATACACAAGAGGATTCAATGCACTCACAGGAACTTTGACTGTTCCTGCAATTGTAGGCATACCATCAGGATAGAATTCTCCTGTTGAGTATTGATGCACCAATTCTGCGGGACTGGCGACCACCAACCCTGCACGATTATTTGCATTACCGCAATTCTGCTTCCAACGCAAACCACCCCACCCATAGAAATGATAATTGGTGGTGGTGGGTGACTTGTTTCGCCACCAATGCACGAATTGGTCGTTGCTGACAACACTTGCCCCGTTGTATGCCTTGACTGTCGTTTTGTCGTTGGCGTCGAGCCACAGCACCAAATCTGCTGACATCGGCGGCTCATAGGTTGCGGCTGAACCTGCAACACCGGCAACTTGGGTCTGCATATCTGCATCAAAACGTGAATGGGTGGAAATGAAATAGGCATCGTTGTGATGTTTGCTGCCGTCTGAAAATCGTTGGTTTTGGGTGAATCTTGCTCTTGTCATTTGGCCTGATACTCGACTTCCAATGGGTGCATCAAAACCGGGGTCTATGACCAAATCCCCATTCCCGAGGGTGAACCAAATGGGGGTGTTATCGGGGTGGTCGAATAGGAAGCCCTGTGTTTGTGGATTGGCATTTGCCGACGAAAGAATGGTGCTTTGCACCACAACACATGGTGGTCGAGCAGGGCTGCTTACATTTCCTTCAAAATCAATGGCGACAATTCGCATCCTCTCAATTGGATTAACCATTGGGTCGAGATCCACACCCCCTTCAGGTGATGAATCGTGATAGCCAAAGGAGGATACAGTGCCACCAGTCATTGGATCGGTCCCTGAAGCATTGACAATTGCATTCAAATTCGACACTGGAATGCCGTCTGAATGATAATGCGCCCCTGTGATTTGTGATGATACGTCCAATATACCGCCACCCCACCATGATTGGAGAGGCAATTCCTCCACAGGTATTGACAGCATATAGGATGCAAGCAATTCCAATGCAGTGGGGCGTTCTGTCAAACCCGCAACTACGCTATCAGGGAAGTCACGGATGCGGAAATAGCCGTAATCATAACCCGATGCAAGGGTGAGAGGGTGGCCCGATGCAGGGGTTACGGCCCCTCCGGGGGCCACGTTTGTGAAATCATACCCAACGCAGACCATTGGTTGAGGCATAAGGCCATCATTATTCGATCCGACACCATCTTTTCCTTGATGGGGATGCGCCGGATTTCGATTGTTGAAAAAATGGAGATTGGGGGTATCATCTTCGTCCTCAAACATCCACAAACCGACAGTATCAGCCAACAGCGTTAGGGGCTGCATTTTTGGCTCAACAACACCACGACTGATTCGTACACTCTCAATTATGCCTCGATATTCACCTCCCCGTCCACCTATGAATATGTCTGAAGAAGAGGATTTTAGAATACGTTCTTCTCCTCCGAAATCCATATCTGCAACCAGATCGGTATTGATGTATATTTTCATTCGTTTGCCGGTGAATTGAGCATTCACATAGAGCAATTCTCGGGAGGGCAAATCCAAATCATGTGGTTTGGTTTCACCCCCGGTATATGTCGCCCAATTGCTGCTGCTCAAAGGAAAATTCAATGCAGAAGTCACTCTTTCACCATCGACTCCTCCACTGGAAGTGCGTGTATGCAATTCAAAGACGGCAGGGGCAGCACTGAACGGTTCCCCAACCTTCAAAGTGTAACCATCTTCTTTGTGGAGAATAACACCGCCCCTATCAGGAATAACAAAGGCTTCAAGGGTGAATGGGCCAATCAAATTGTTGAGATTATTGCCCTCATTGGGGTGGTGACGTTGCCCAACCTTTGGGTCATCGCTTTCATAGGATGATACTTTGTTTGTACCCCCAGTCTTTTCTGAATGAGCAGCATTGAATAAATCCACACCGCTCTCACGATATGCCCCAGTAGGCACAATCATACCGTCTGTATAACCATTCAATCTAACGGCTTTTGAACGAAGGACGTGAAGTGGCATAGCATCATATCCCGAGTAATTGTTCGCAGCAGGAAAAACCCAATGAAAAAGTCCATACAGAATCTCCTGCTTCGTAACTCGGTTCAAAAGTCTGAACAACGCCCGCCAACGCTACACCCTGTCTGAAAAATGGATTTGGTCTTTCGCCACTCTCTAATGGATCGAACGCTTGAAGATTCTTTTCAGATGAAAAATCTGTACCCGGACCCGAAGGAAGAACGAATTGCCGCATCTCTTCAGTGTTCGCACCCGTCGCTGTCACCATAGACTCGTATGGAATGCGTAATCCGACAATATATTTTTTGACAGAATCCGATTCCTCAATCATCAACAATTTCGCAATATCGAAATTTGCCAATGAATCGGGCATTTCGATTAAATCACCTGTGAATGACTGTGGGGACAGCATACCTCCTCCTGCCGAAGCATTCACTGTCATGTTGATGAGATCCTGTATCTTGTCACCCTTACTCTTCTTACTGCCCGTGACTCCTCCTGTGAAATTGGTTGTGTGGAATGAAGCGGTCCAATCTTGCGAAGCGGAAATCGCCAAATCTCCTTGTTTTGTCGTGACACCATTTCCGTTTGCACTTTTCGTGATATTGGTGATCGTGAGTTTTTCATTACTCAAGGTTCCAACGGATTGATGGGCACCACTATTGATTTTGATACCGGCCCCTTGTGTGATTGTGAGTAGGGTTGAAATGGCGGTTGTGACAGTCGCAACCTTGACCGAAGCACCTGAAAGAGCCGAATTAAGAGCAATCGCTATATCCCCTGTGTGATTGATGGTGCCCGATATATTCACAGGAATGATGCTATTTGTGGCTACGGTGGCAGCAGGAACGCTACTTGAATAGAATCTCAAGGTGGTGTCCTCACCTGCACCTGCGGCTACCTGACTTGCCGTTCTGAATGTAATTTCCTTCCCATGTAAAGCCGTCACAATAGAAGCAATCGTTGTGTTGCCTTGCGCCTGTTGTTGTTTGAACCATGAGTCAAACAATCCAGTGGGCCGTGATAAATCCAATTCCGCCACAGCAGAAGAAGAACCGCTCGTATTTTCATCATCAACAATAACCCCGTTGATAGCCACAGTCAATAAATTGTTATTCAAATCCAATCCCATGCGAACACCCACGATAGGTGGTGCCCATATCGCAACACCACGTTGAACTGAAAAGCCAACAGATGTGGCATTCAATTCGATAATTTCACCATCACGGCGGATCAATTGGACTTTCGGCATACCTCACATCCCCCGGCTAATGCCGCTACCCCGCGACCTGTTTTTGAATACGCGCCCCACTTCCTCGCCAACCATGCGAGCAATCTTTCGTGGATCGCCGTTGGCACCACTGACATTGATATTTACTGTGGTGTCCCCACCACCACTCAAACTGCCTTGAATGGTCACTGGAATGGTTCTGCCATCAGGAAGAGGCACGACGGCTTCTGTGCCGTGTAAAGTGGCAGGATAACCGCTCTTGGGTCCACTGGCTATACCGCCTCTCGCTAATTTCATGCCTTCAATATCAATTGTCGGCAAATTGGCAAGACCCGGAATCCTGTTGAACGTCTTGATACCGGAGTTAATCAATTTGAATACGGGTGAAATGAAATCTATTATCGAATTGACAAACTGCTTGAAGAATTTTTTCACCCCACTTAACACATCTTGGAAAATATCACCGATGCTTGAGATGTGTTCACCCACTGCATCGAAGTCGCCCCGCAATAGGGCCATAGCCGCACGAACAATCGCCATTATGATGCGAACAACTCCCAATACGACTGCTACGAATGCGCCAAATGCCGCGAACACCGCCTTGTAGTAGGGGGCGACGTATGGGTATATCCATCGAATAAATTTGATGACTACGGCTACAATTGCAGCCACAATGACAATCACAGTAGCGATAATTTCCCAAGCCATCGCCACCAATTCTATGACAAAACTAATCAGCCCCGAATTAACCAACCAATCCACAAGATATGTGACGAGGCCCATGACTCCTGCGATAATATCACCAATGCCGATTCCATCAAGTGCCCATGACAACATATCAAACACCGTAACCAATGTATCCCAAAGCATCATTATGGTGTCAATTATCATTTGCACCCACCCTGCTTCAATGAGGGTATTGACAATGAAGAAGATGGCGTCATAAACGGCGGTGTGTATCTCCATGAATATGCCAAATACTGTCAGTAGGCCATCAATCAAGCCTTCAAAGAACGATCCACCGTCCATGTCAGGAAGGGTAACATTGGCCCTGAGCGTTTCCCACACGCCCAAAAATCGCTCTTTCCACACATCGAGATAATCGGTGATGGTTTCCATCGAAAGCCCCAACCCCCCAATCTTCTCTTTCACCAATACGATTCCATCTTTCAATAATTTCATCGCATCACCCACAAGAGGCAAATTATCAACCCATTTGAGCAGCGTGCCCCCGCCCTTATCGAATACGACAGCAAAGAGCAACATGGCCCCCATGACGCCAAAAATGACCCCCATAATCGGCATCAAAGCCAACAACATTCCTTTGAATAGACCAACAACACCTTTCAGAACCAATGAAAATGGCTTCCATGCCATTTTTGTTGCTTTTTGAGTCGCTTTTGAACTGCTTTTCACTACACCTGTAACGCTTCCCATCGCCATTTTCATTTTCATGTGGGCGGTATAGAGGGGACCAAGTGTTTTCATCAGAATTCGGTGCTTATCCGGCAATATAGCGATGGCATCCTTGTATTGGTTTATCGTCGCAACCTGATCCCACAATTCTTGAGGAACACCACCCGTTTCAGCCATCGTCTTTCAACCTCGCATTCATTCTGTCGAAGAAGTCCTTGTCACTGGTGGTCCGAACAGGGCGTCCTTGTGACTGTCCGATAGACTGCTCATGCTTAATCTTCTCCATTTCCTCGGCCTCAATCTCCTTAAATGCCGACATAATGAAATAATCCAAGAATACTCTCTCGGGGGGCAAATGGTCCCAAGAATGCGGGGGACAGCCAAAATGCTTACCGAGGAAGAATGTTGGGAGGGAAAAGGCCAAAATAGGCACTTGGAAATCCTCGACGGGCAAATCGCCCTCTCCGGTCCAGTGCATGAATGCCCTGACATCATCGAGGGTTATTCCAAAGGGCCGGTCATACCGCCTGACAGACCTTCCATCAAGGACTCAAAGGAGGGCAATAATTTCTGAATTGCTTCACCCACTTCAGCCTTCAAATTGAGTAATTGATCAGTAGTCAATGCAGGATCGGTCTTGTCAATGCAGGTTCGGAACACATATTCCCAATAGCCGCCAAAATCCACCTGTGGACTCATATTGCCGTCAGCATCAGTGCCCACTGATACGAACTTTGTAATTGCATTCTGCCGTGCAATCCACGACAGGGGCTTTAGCCAAATCACCAATTCGCCATGTGGTGTTTCCACCGCATGACGTTCTGCGTCATCTGATACCACTAAGTCACTCGCTTTCGCCTTCTCCGCCATCATCTTCACCTTCGGTTGTTGGTTCAGCATCGTCCTCTTGCAGTCGTGCAATCAGATCGGCTTTCGTCCCAGTAGTGGAAAGACCACGCTGACTGCACAAGACCTGTAATTCGGTCTTGTTCAGGCTGTCGTAGTCCGTTTCCTCACTTGGGCTTTCCGCAGGTGTTGATCTCGGTGACGGCATAGGAGGCACAAGCAGGTGTTCTTCGTTGTGGACTTGGATGTTTGATGATGAAAGACCCACTCCTTCCACAATACCCGTGGAAGTAATAGTCCAATTCAACGCCATTTTTCGTCCGGCGACGGTCACATATCCTGTTAGCCTTACCATTGTTCTCACTCCTGTTATCTATTGTTAATGAACTTTGTTATTCAGGCAGACCTGCCTCATGCACTCTTTCAGCCTTACATTCGATACATTCAATTTCGCCGTCCCTGTATTCGGAACAATCGTCGCAAGAATCAGGATCGCAAATATCCATGCCGCAGTGAGCGCAACCTTCATTGGTGGGTGCGTCACAATTTTCACAGGAAGATTCTTTGCGAATCATAAGTGAACTAATGCCCACTCTCCCTGCTTTGCGTATCACCATTTTTTCATTCATGCAATTCACCTTCACAGCGTGAAATATGGGTTGGTTTCGGTCACTTTCATGTGCCGGACCTTGAATTCAACTTGGGCGGTCACTGGGCCTTTGTCATCGGGCAGTGGGTGTTCTGCCTTCATAACTGTGTAATCTTCAATTGTGATTACACCGTTTTGACGGGCTGCTGCCGAACCGGGCTTGGTGAGAGTCAATGTAATGTCATTCGTATTGGTGTGATGGGTGCGCTTTCGCAACTCATCGAACCATCGGCTGTCCTCCACCAATGCGCTGAATTTGAACGTATATTCACGGGCCGCTTCGGTGATTTCCGATGAATACTGTGTGGCGGATTCTTGAACCTGATCAGCAGCCGCATACGCCCCATCAGTGCCCCGAATATACCATCGAGCGGTATTTCCATTGGCAATTGACATTTCAGCGTTTAGGGCACGCAATACGGAAGCACCAAAGGCACTGAACGCAACGTGTTGGAATAGGTATGGTTTCTCACCATTGACGGCGATCCCTGATACTCGACGGTTCACCCGTGTGTTGGCCGTATTCTCAAACATTCGATGTGGTGTAATGAATTTTGAACCAGTGTCAGTGAACATTCGACCGGCCTCATAATCACCACTGATTTTGACTTCTCCTTCACTGTCTGCGGTGCAGGTGAGGCCATTCATCTTACACCCACTGAATACCCTCAACAATTGTTCTTCACCGGGCGTTACGTCCGTTTGACGGAATGATTGTTCAATAGTGAATGTCGGCAGGTATGAATATCCAAAGAAATTGTGAATGACACCATACTTCAATTCGTTTGTTGTATCAACAAGAGCAGGGCTTCCCCTTTTCCATGCGTGGCTGTTTGTGCTGTCCCATGTATATTTCATCCTCTCAATACCCATAGAAGCGGCGGTGTGGTTGAATAAGAATGCCTCCTCGACATAGAGATAGCCCGCATCCCCTCCATCGGATGTTCCAATGGCGATAACTCGGCGGATTTCATGCTTATTGAGGGTCGGTAATTCTGCATCTGCACCGGGAATTTGAACGGTGTCCTTGTCAAAAATCTGAAGATAATCACCGACTGAAAATTTGGCTGCAAGTGTGGCCCCAATACTGATTCGCAGATCGCCCGCTGTGATAGCAGCGGCAGGTTGAGCGAGAAGATAAATTGGGATATTGGCATTTAGCCCCCTTAGCACTGCCCCTGTATCAATATCAACGCAACCAGTAAGTGTGGTTGATGCGCCACCACCTGCGCCATAATACCCAAGCAACACATCGTTTCCATCGGCTGAAAGCACCTTGAATAGACCCGCTGCGGGTGCTGATTCGTGGCTTATATTGGCGTTATTGGTTAGAGTCAATTCATCTCCTGTATCGGCCACAGAAAGCGCACCAACAAACATATCCAACCCGGTGTATGTGTTCGATATTCCTGTAAGGCCCGCTGCACCAGTCGTTGCTGTAATGCTGATGTCTATTCCGGCTGCACCGACTTCATGCGCCGCATAAGCGGCTGTTGCCGAATCTTTGATATTGAGGGGCAGGTCATCCAATACGGTGTCTGTGCCTGTCACATTGGTGAACTCGCCCTTACTGCGGGCCGTATGCCCTCCGAGGGCATACTTGAACATCCTCAATGAATGAGCCATTGTATCATACGCGCCTCCTGCAAGGATTTCCTTACCGCTTGTCATTACATTGACATCGCGGCCCATACCGATGACGTGCTGTGTTTTCACGTCGATTTCAGGTTCAGGAAGTGTGAATGAATTGAGCAGACCCAAGAATTGGTCGGCTTTGATACGCTGATCAGCCGCACCCATCGCGGCATCCATTGTTGGAACCCGGAGGCTATTGATGATGAAATAGTCGCCAGTGTTTCCGGTAGCCGCCGTAGTAGCCAAACGAGGCTGGATCGTGATTGTGTTACCGCTATTAGCGGAGATGTAGTATGTGCGCTTGGTGGATGGGTAATCATCGGCAGTGAAATTATTACTCCCTCCCGATGAATAAATGCGAAGTGTTGCACCAACGAGCATTCCATCAGGAATCTCCATTTGCGCCGCAGTTACCCAATATATCCCTGCACCAACCGTGATGGTTGATGAATTGGCTGTGGAACCATTTGTAGTATTCCATCCGGCTGTCGTGCCTGTGCCCGATGTGACGTTGGTTCCCTGTCCGAAAAGTCCTGTTTCCTTAGCAAGAGATACCTCCGCCAAATCACCTTTGTATAGCAAATTTACGGCCATTATTCATTCCTCATATTGTGGGTAGCGGTTGTGCGAATGTCACTATTTCGACTTGCATTGTGTAGCGAAATAGCCTCTTATTGCGATCTGACAGGTCGGTCCTTGTTTTGAAGATTGCCCTATCAAAATTTGTCCCATCACCTTTTCGGTACTTGTGAAGGATGCGCCGCACCTCATCCCGCAAGTCACCGAGTCGGCTGCGACCTTTCATTGTTCGTATGTCAATTGTCAGGTTCACATGGATATTCACAAAGTCGAATAGCAATTCAGGCTGCGCTTCGTTATGCGCCGTTTCAAAAATTCTGATAACATCGTGATCTTGTAATCGTGTCCTCTTACCCTCTCCGACATCAAGTGTAGCAATATCAAGAATGGATGGTTTGGGCGATACAGTCCATTGAGAATTCAAATGAGATTCAATCGCAGCGATAGCATCAGCCATTATGACACCCCTTTGAATTTTCTCACGGCGTTATTCACATCCAAAGCGAATGGACTCGCCGCTTTATGTGCTTGCATGATATTTGCTAATTCTCCTTCGTTTAATGCTTCCCCGAAGTCTGCTTGATTACTTTCCTGTTCCACAATTTTCAACTTCTCCAAATGAGAAGGTTCCGTTTGCGCTCGCTTGGTCACAGCATTTAACAATTCATCAGTCACCTTGTTCTTCTCCACCCAAAAGGAGAGCATATCTTTCGCCACATCAACCACCCATACCTGCTACAATGATAGATTCTTGGAATGGAACCAACAATTTCTGCACTTCCGCTTCCAATTTTTGATGCTTCGTATTCAAGTCAATGTTTTGTGAACCTTCAGGGAATAGGACGCTGTAATCGTCAGACATTAGAATATCCATGACAACCAATTTGATACACGCCTCACGGATCGACTTCTCAACATATCGCTCACCATAGATGTAAGACATTCTGATGGAATGATTCTCATAGAATGGGTATTCGTTGTTGAATAGAATCATACCGTTTTCCTCGATAGACCACCATGACTTTTGCCGTTCTTCATCGGTGATGTCACATTTGAAGCGAGCCTGTAATACGGTGTCGTCTGCCTCCACATGGTTATCGAAATTATGGAGAAGATCAGCCACGACTGTGAATGTGTTCCCGCTACGGCTGCATAGTGCAATTCGATTAGTGGTGCCATCAGACAAATAGACCAAACCATGCCCTGCGGTGAATGTCGAACCATCGTCCACTGTGAATGATGTTGCCGGTGAGCCGATGACTGAAGCGACGGTTGCACTGGCTTCAGTCATCAATCGTGAATCCAATGTTATGGCGGTATTATGCGTCACTGCGATGGTGGAATTGGAACCTCCCTCCGTAGGTCGCATAGATGAAATTTCGACTACACCGTCGCCCGCATCACTGTTAGCAAGGGACAAAAATTCATGCGCTACATTGAGAGTAGCGGCAGAACTGCTTGCCGTTTCAACGGTCAATGATCCAATCGGAATGGCCGATTTGTTATACTCGGGGTCTTGGTTTATGAGAGCAGAAAGATTGGTGGCTGTTGATTTGTGGTCAAAATCAGCCCGCCAATTGGTGGCTGCTGTGCCGACAGTCAAAGTGGCTGTTCCATTTGCACCGGGGCATAGCACTACGGATTCGCCGGATAGAAGCGTATGATCAGCAATCTTCAACGCCACCCGAGATGCAGCCATTTCGCGGTAATAGTCACCTTGCCACGCACCCATCTTGAGAACCTGTTGGATGGCCCCGTGCCTGACGAATACGGCCCCCACATAGTCAGTGTAGTATCGGCGTCGGAATGGCTTGAAAGTGGTGAAATTCAGGTATTCCTCGGCCACTAATCGGGGTCGCCATGCGTGACGAGTTACTTTGTCGATGTAATCCTGTCTGTTTCGTATCAAATTCTCGACGTGGGACTTCTTCAAACCGCGCTCGTTACTATTGGTGATGGCCGACAGCATTTGCACTTTTGCATTATTGGCTGTTGCATATCCTTCTGTTCCCTTCTTGGTCGCAATCAAATAAATTTGCCCACCATGCCCCACAGATGCTATGGATGAAATCGCATACTCTTTGCCGATAGCGTCCATATCATCATAGAGAAGAATTGTATCAGTGGCTTGAAATCCCCATCTGCGATAATCTGCACCACTGATTGGGATTTTGATGTCTGAACCAACAAGGCTGCTATTGCCCACCAAGTCCACTGGATCGGGCAAAGGCAATTGCAGATATTCAGATACTTGGGCTACGGTGCAATAGACCAAATCTTCAGGATAGAGGGGTGCTTCGGGGCGGTGTCCGGGTGAAAATGTACGCGGCATTAGACGACCCTCCGCCCAATAGAATGACTGCCAAGATTAAAACTCATCGGGGCGGAACAGGCACCGCAATTCGGAACCCAACAGAAATGCAGACAGCCACAGGACAAACAACGGGTGCCTGAACCGATATTCTGAATATCCTGTCGGTCACGTCGATTGAGGCCAACACGCTTTTTGGTCGCCCCTTTCATGTTCTCATCGGAGAAGGGGCTTTCGTCGTCACGAACGGTTGATCGACTACGATTAGCGATTTCAGCCATACGCACTTTGCGTCGGCTTTCAATATCCATCAATTCGGATAAATCAATTGATTCGACTTCCATTCGACCCATTGGTTGTCACCCCGTAAGGCGACACCCTCAAGCCCGCGTCCCTGTCGCTGTGACGTAAATGATGAGGCCGTTCAAATCTGCTGCCGCGTTAGGCAATTCAACCATTGGTGATTGTGCGGCATTTATCAAGGCTGCATTTCCATCAAGGGCCGCATGACCGCTCTCAAACACCTTGAGGCGAGCGTTGGTGCGGTCATACCAGTAGTGGTAGCCAAGACCCAGTGCATCGGCTTTGTTGCCGCCTGAAATGTTCACTTGCTCAATGGTTTTAATTCCTGACAAAGTAGGCAGATCGAATGCGTATCCATTCGTTGCTACTGCACCACCAAGAGGATAGGAATTGTCTAATGTGACCTTCAATGTCACTGATAGGCGATTGCCCGTGACGTTCGTTCGTCCTTGCTTTGCGATTGTCAATGCCATGCTGCTCAACCCTTGTGGTGTCGTTGTTGTTTATCTATGCTTCGCTTCAGTCATAGATCAAAGTCACGAATAGTGACCCTGTTCCTGCGCCCCATGCACTACTTGTTGCCACTTTCAAACGAACGGTTCCACATACTAATCCAGTCCATTTGATGACATCATCAATTTGAACCAAAGCCCCTGCA
>TARA_R110002110_G_scaffold84193_1_pt1 | contig 13926 bp, 16 predicted proteins | sample TARA_R110002110 | Tara Oceans TARA_R110002110 (sample SAMEA4397330) | marine metagenome | biome: Polar Biome; feature: [SRF] surface water layer (ENVO:00010504); material: water (ENVO:00002006), including particulate matter (ENVO:01000060) such as... | depth 5 m
AAAAGAACAGCCAAGAATAACAGAGTAGAATTCTTTCGAGTCACCAGCGGCCCAAAAAAGACACAAAATGCTCTTAAAACACTTCATATGGCACTTTGGAATATTAAAAAGAAGCGCTATATCAAAAATAAACTATCATGTACGGCAGGCTATGGTTGCAAGTTTTACAATACCAAGCACTGTCCATAAGGAACCAAATGAAAAAAACAAAAATATTAACTATATCGGATCACCCTTTAAGTCCGTCCGGCGTCGGAACACAAACCAAATATGTTATCGAGGCACTGTTGAAGACAGGCAGATATCAAATTATCTCTTTTGGAGGGGCTATGAAGCATGAGAATTACAATCCACAAACCGTGAGTCCCTATAACGATGATTGGAAGATCTTCCCTGTAGATGGTTATGGCTCCCAAGAAGCCATTCGGTCTATTCTGCAAAAAGAAAAGCCTGATATGGTATGGTTTATGACAGATCCTAGATTTTATGGCTGGCTTTGGGAGATTGAAAATGAAATTAGAGCCGTGTGTCCTATGGTATATTACCACGTTTGGGATAACTTCCCCGCGCCGAAGTATAACGCCCGATTCTACGATTCAACCGACGAAATCGTATGCATATCCAAGGTTACAGCGGCAATAGTAAAAGAAGTCTCTCCGAATGTCTCATCTTGCTATATCCCTCATGCAGTTAATTCAAACATCTTTCACAAGTTTAAAACTGACGAAAAGCTCAAAGCTGCGGAAGAGATAAGATCCCGTGTTTTTGGATCTACAGACAGTTCTAATAAGAAATTATTCTTTTGGAACAATCGCAATGCCCGCCGAAAGCAATCGGGTACTATTATTTGGTGGTTTAAAGAATTTTTGGATGAAGTGGGTCATGATAAAGCTATTTTGTTAATGCATACGGATGCTCGGGATCCCCACGGTCAAGATTTGCCCCACTTAATTGAGACGCTTGGGTTGACTGATGGACAAGTATTAATCTCAACTCAAAAAGTGCCACCGGAAGATTTGGCCAACATGTACAATGCTGCAGACTTCACCGTAAATATTTCGGATGCTGAAGGTTTTGGGTTGGCTACATTAGAGTCTTTATCTTGTGGAACTCCTATTATTGTAAACATGACTGGAGGACTCCAAGAACAGGTAACAGACGGAGAAAATTGGTTTGGGTTTGGAATTCAGCCAGCCTCAAAAGCGGTGATTGGCTCCCTCACCGTGCCTTACATTTATGAAGACCGTCTTGCTCAAAAAGATTTTCACAACACACTTAAAAAGGCTATAGCAATGAGCCCCAAGGCTTATAAGAAGGCTTCAATACAAGGTCGAGAGCACATTAGAAAAAATTATAATTTTGATAATTTTGAAAAGCAGTGGATCAACAAGATCGACGAGATTGTAGAGAAACATGGCTCGTGGGAAAATAGACAAGGTTATAAACGCTGGCACTTATTGGAGGTAGCATAATGCGTAAGAAAATTATTTTAAAGGGCCCCGTTTTGACGCGCTCCGGCTATGGTGAGCAAACACGTTTCGCGCTCCGTTCTCTCCGCAGTAGACCGGATTTATTTGATATATACGTCCAGCCACTGCAATGGGGGCAAACCTCATGGTTAAGCGATCTAGACGAGGAGCGCCAGTGGATCGATCAACTTATTGAAAAAACGATTCATTATGTCCAAAAAGGCGGACAGTTTGATGTGTCCCTCCAGGTAACTATTCCTAACGAATGGGAGCGAATGGCTCCAATAAATATAGGTTACACAGCCGGCATGGAAACGACGGCCGTAGATCCCGCATGGATTATAAAAGCAGAAGAAGTGATTGATAGGATAATTGTTGTTTCTAACCACTCTAAAAATACTTATGCTTATACATCATACGAAGCCCACGACAATCAGACTAACCAGAATACCACCCTTAAATTAACAAAACCAATTGTAGCAGTTGGTTATCCTACTAAAACGTATGAGGAATTGCCAGAAGTTGAATTAGAACTTAAGCCTGACTTTAACTTTTTAGTCGTAGCCCAAATGGGCCCCCGGAAAAACTTATTTAATACAGTTAAATGGTTTGTAGAAGAATTTCAAGACGAAGAAGTGGGCTTGGTGCTTAAAACGAATATGATGAAAAATTGTTATATGGATAAGGTAAAAACTTTACAGGATTTGAAAGCTTTTATCCAACAACTTAATAAGAGCGATATGAAATGCAAGATATATCTTCTCCATGGGGACATGACTGATGAAGAGATGCATAGCCTATATAATCATCCCAAGATTTCGGCTTTTGTTACATTTGCCCACGGCGAAGGTTTTGGGCTTCCAATTTTCGAAGCAGCATATAGTGGAGTTCCAGTAGTCGCTACAGGTTGGTCTGGACAATTAGACTTCCTCGTATCGGGCGACAAGAAAGAAAACTTTTACAACGTTTCATATGACCTGGGACCGATTCCAAAAGAAGCTTCCTGGGAAAATGTTGTCCGTGAAGGTACAATGTGGGCTTATCCCCGCGAACAATCTGCCAAAGAACAAATGCGCAGTTGTTATAAAGACAACAAAAAGAAGCGCCAAGCACGTTGGAAGAAGAATGCCAAGCGGTTACATGAAGACTTTACACCCGAGAAACAATATGCAGCTTTTGTAGAGGGTACGTTGGGTGTGTCTCCTCCAAAGGTAGATTTGGAAGATATCCCTAAGATTTCCATTATCACTTCAGTGTATGATGGGGATGAGTATATTCGACCGTTTATGGAAGACATCACCCGACAAACAATTTTTAAAGAAAAGTGCGAATTAATTATAATTAATGCTAACTCTCCTGGCAATGAGGAGAAAATTATTTTAGAATATCAAGAAAAGTATCCTGATAATATTGTATATAAAAAACTTGATGAAGATCCTGGGATTTATAGTACGTGGAATATAGGCATTGAATTGGCCACCGGTGATTATATCACAAACGCAAATTTGGATGATCGTAAAGCTGCCCATTCGTTAGAACGACACGCATCGGAACTGACCACCAATGAAGATGTAGATTTAGTGTACGCAGATATGCTTATTACAGATCAACCTAACGAGTTGTATGAGAATAATAATTCTAATGGTCGCCGATATAATTTTCCCCCCTTCTCACTGGAAAACCTCAAAATGGTTAATATGCCCCATGCTAGCCCAATGTGGAGAAAAGAACTTCACGAGAAGTACGGGAAGTTCGATGATAAATATAAATCCGCGGGAGATTGGGAAATGTGGCTTCGAGCAGCATCTCAAGGAAGTCAATTTAAAAAGATAGAAAATGAAATTTTGGGATTGTACTATTTCAATCCAACAGGGATTTCTACAAACCCTGATAATTTTGGATGGAAACAGAAGGAAGAAACAGAGGTTTACGAACGTTATAGATAAACTATGAAAGCAAAAAAATTAATCACCTTTTCTTTATGGGGGCAAGACCCCAAATATTTGGTAGGAGCCATTAGAAATGCGGAGTTAGCTTATGAGATATATCCGGATTGGATATGTCGTTTTTACTTGGGCTCTAGCGTTCCGGCGCCTATTAAGATAGAATTAAACGAGTTCAACAACGTCGAAATTGTATCAATGGATCAGTGGGGCGACTGGCGCGGTATGTTTTGGCGGTTTCTTCCCGCTTCTGAACCGGGAGTAGAAGTCATGATTTCGCGTGATACCGATTCGAGATTAAGCTCCCGGGAAAAAGCAGCCGTCGATGAATGGCTGCAGAGTGATAAGGGATTTCATATTATGAGAGATCACCCATTTCACAAGTTTCCGGTTTTAGGAGGAATGTGGGGAGTAAAATCTGGAATCCTGCCTGATATGACTCAAATGATTAATCAATTTGCGCAAGAAGACAAATATGGCACTGATTATGAATTCTTTGCTCAAGTTGTTGTTCCTCATATTCAAAATGATGCGCTTGTTCATGATGAATTTTTTGGAGGAACCCCTTTCCCCACCCCAAGAGAAAATTATCAATTTGTAGGCCAAGTCTTCAACGAGAATGAAGAAACTGTTGCAGAACACATAGCGGCGCTTCGAGCGCACTCGAAATGAAGTTTTTTAATTTAGACTTACACATTTCAGTTATCGCCGATATAAAGCGCATTTTCACAGATTTGGGACACTCAGTAGACAATTGGAGTATCTCCGGGCACGCTCATTTGATGGGCTCTCCCACAGATCAAGTAGATATAGTTAACCAGCATACTTGGCGCCGGCTTAATTCTGAAATGATAGAAGAATTTTATAAGCGCTATGAGCCAGACTTAAAACATTATGATGGGTTTATTGTTACGCATACTCCGTGTTTCGCGATGCTGTATGAAAAATTTAATAAACCGATCATTACAGTAGCAAGTACACGATATGAAGATCCCTTTTCGAATGATATGATTAAGTGGACAAAGTTTAATCGTTATCTGCAAGGGCAAATAGATAAGAATCTAGTTGTTCCGGTTGCTAATAATAAATACGATAAAAAATATACGCAATTATTTACACAACGAGAGTGGCAACATATTCCGAGCCTATGCGAGTACACAGGGGCCGAATATACTGGCGCCACTAATCAATTTTTATATTCCTCTAAGTTTAAACCACAGATTAGAATTGAGAATTTAATAGAGAAAGAAAGAGCATTTCCTCAAGGATATAGTTGGCAACAATTAGCTGATTATAAGGGTATTGTTCACATACCTTACAATATCTCTACAATGTCGATTTTCGAGCAGTATACAGCTAATATTCCTTTATTTTTTCCGTCCTGGGAGCTATTATATGAATTACGTGAAAAATATGGCAATCAAGGAGTTCTGTCGGAAACCTCCTGGAACCAAATACATCGATTAAGCTCTAATTCGATTCTTTTTCCTGGAATAGAAGACCCTAATAATTTTAATAACACTGCTGATATGATGGAGTGGGCCCGACTCTCGGATTTTTATGATGAAGACAATATGCCTTATATCCAATATTTTAATTCATTCGAGCACTTAGACGAATTGCTGAAAACAGCCGATTTGAAATTAATATCAGAGAATATGAAGACACATAATAAGAAAAGAAAAGATAAAATCTATGGATCTTGGAACGAGATTTTATCAAGGATAGAGCAATGAAATACATCTGTTATAATTGGATGCCCTTGTTGGCATCCCAGGGACTTGATTTACCTCCTGAGTTTTATAAAAATGCCGGAACCTCAAGATTACACAACCTGCCACCTTTAGATCCGGACAAGTTGCAGCACAACGAAACTATTTTTATTAAAACAGATTATATTGTTAATGGGTTCTTTCAAAATCATTATCTGCACAAAATCAATAAAAGGTTTAATCTTATTAGTGGTGTTTCTGCTTACCATCTTGGAAGAGATGGAGGAAATGCTTATAAAGCAATTTTAGATCATCCACACTTGAACAAGTGGATATGCTCTAACCCCCCTGACATTGACGATGAACGAATTATTCCGATGCCAATTGGTTTTCAAGAACCAGATCGCAAAGGAGGATATCAAGAATTTCTAGAACAGATTCAAGAATGTCGAACTGCTTTTGAGAAAAAAGAAGATGGTATTTTTCTACCTTACCATGATTTGAACACAAACCCTCAGAGAGCCCAATTATTCCAAAAACTCAGTCAATTGCCGTTTGTGCACGCGCAGACAGAAAAACAAGATTTAGTAGAATATTACGCCTCTTTAGATAAATATAAATTTGTAATTGGTCTGGAGGGCCGCGGCCCCGACATTCATAGAAATTATGAGACCCTGCTTGCAGGCGCTATACCAATTAGTATTAAAAATGTGATAAAACGCGTGTTTGACTACCATGAGGTTGAGAGCGTCTTTTTAAATAGCTGGGACGAACTAAATAATAATTTATTTGACAACCTGCTTCAAGCCAGTTATAATATCAATAGAAATGATGATTTTCTAATAATAGATAAACACTTTTCTCATCTTAAAAAAGTACTCGCGGAAGGAATAAAATAGATGGCCGGCCAAATAAATCGAGGCACATTTTTTGGAGATCAAGTTTATAGCTTATCACTTAATAAAAATTTTAAGAATTATGTGGAAGTAGGTACCTGGAACGGCGAGGGAAGTACAAAATGCTTTATGGACGCGCTTTTACAGCGCCCCGATGAGTCCGTGCTTTATTCATTAGAGGCTAATATTGAATTTTATGAACAAGCTCGCCGTTATTGGGATCCGTTTATGCTTATAGTGCGATCCCCAACACCCAAATTGCACTTACTTTATGGTCGTATCATTGAAGCGGAAGAATTAGTATCGGCAGAAGAGGTACAAGATCACCCTCGATTTCACCAACACCCTTGGCTAGAATGGCGCACTCGAAATATTAAAGAATATGGAGAATGTGAAAATGTCCATGATAAACTTCCGTCCGAAATTGATGTTTTATTATTAGATGGTGGTCAATTTTCAACGCGTTCGGAGTTTAATAAATTAAAAGATCGAACCAAAATTGTATTATTAGATGATACCTTATCTTTTAAAACTGAAAAAGCCCGTGAAGATATTCTTGCTGATCCTGAATCATGGACTGTGATTTTTGATAATGTTTCGGATCGCCATGGCGTTTTTATGGCATGCCGCACTGAATTTGTGCACCTTCTTCGAGATTAAAATGAAAACAGCACTTTGCTTTACAGGAACCTGTAGGAGCCTGGAATACACATATGAGAATATTAGGCGCCATTTGCTAGAAACCATAGAGGCAGATATTTTTTTATTAATAGCTGACAATCCTCATGCACACAAGGTACATGAGTATTTTACTCTGCCCCAAACCAAAAAACTTATAGTAGAAGCAGAGCCCGACTACGATCTGACAGGACTACAATTTCGAGCAGGATGGCCGCCCCCTACTACAACCACACAAATATATTATAAAATGATTAAATCCCGCCAACGATGTGATGAAATTTTGAAAACCTACGAAGAAGAAGTGGGAGAGGAGTACGAGCGCGTCATATTTTCGAGATTAGACGTTAAATATTTTAACGACGTTGGAACTCTTATAGAAAAAATCGATCTAAACAATTTATACGTACCGGATTTTCATAACACTTTTGGAGGCGCCATTAATGGGTATAATGATCGATTTGCAGTAAGCAATAGAAAAAACATGCACATCTATTTTGACGCCGTAGAAAGTGCTCATCCGTTTGTAGATAGCGGACAGACTATCACAGCCGAAACACTTTTAAAATGGCACTTATTAAACTCTCAGGTAAATGTTATGCATGTACCAGTACGTTTCACCCGCGTCAGACCAGACGGCAGTGAAATTGACGAACGGCTTAAGAATTTTCAACCCGGCACACATCGAGACTCATGAATAAATATTTAGTACTTGGATCCTCGGGACAGATTGGCGCGCCGTTAGTTGAGTTCTTGCGCGCCCACAATCACGAGGTGTACACTCTAGACATTGCTGAAGACAGAACAGAGGATTTGCGTTTGGCGCATAACGAGCTTCTTCTCAAGTACGCTACACAGGCAGACTTTGTATTTTTCTTAGCTTTTGATGTAGGAGGAGCAAAATATTTAAGCAAGTATCAAGATACTTTTAATTTTATACAAAATAATATTCAAATTATGTCAAACACATTTGAGACCTTGCGCCATCTTAAGAAGCCTTTTATTTTTGCATCGAGCCAGATGTCAGATATGAATCACTCCACTTATGGTTTGTGTAAAGCAATTGGAGAGCGATATACCAATGCGCTTGGAGGGCTGAATATTAAATTATGGAATGTTTATGGATATGAAAAGGATTCAGAAAAGTCGCATGTTATAACGGATTTTATTTTAAAAGCTTCCCAAACAGGAACGATCAATATGCTGACAGATGGAAAGGAAGAACGTCAACTACTTCATGCAGAAGACTGTTGTCGTGCGCTATATGAACTAAGCATTCAATTTGAAAAAATTGATAAAACTATAGATTATCATTTAACTAGTTTTGTATGGACAACTATAATAGAGGTTGCACACGAAGTGGCTTCTAACTATAAGAATATCTCCATTGAGCGCTCCGTAACTACAGACCTAACACACGGAAGTTGGAGAAAAGAGCCACCCGAACATATTTTACAATATTGGTCGCCATCTATCACCCTGCAAGAGGGGATCAAGAGGGTTATTAAGGAAATTGAAAGTGGATTATCAACTAAATAAAGATTTATTAAACATTTTAAAAGGTAAGAGGGTTGCTATAGTAGGTCCCTCTCCGCATTTAATGGGGCACAATATCGGCGAATTGATTGATTCTTATGACATTGTATGCCGTGTTAATGAAGTTCATCCCACCGGGTACGAAAGTGATTACGGCGATAGAACCGATATTGTATTCCACAATTGCGGTGGCGCCTTTGTAGATTTTTTCGGTCAACAACTGGTGGCCAAATCTATTATATCGAAATATCTCAAGTTTGTGATCTGCCCTTGCGTAAAAAACAATGGGAGCGATAATAATTGGTCTACATGGTCTGATGATCATGAGAGCGGGGTTGTTGCTAACTTTAGAAAAATTAATATATTTAATATCCCCTTTCACTGGATAGGGATGAAAAACTATAGACAAGTATACGACTTATACAGTGTAGAACCAAATACCGGCCAAGTGGCAATTTTAATGTTACTTGAGCATCAGGTTAAAGAATTGTTTATCACAGGATTCTCTTTTTATCAACAAGGGGATATGCCTATTGATGCGCATCGCCCCGGTCACACTCAACTCGGCCGAGAGAATATTGCGGTTGGAAATTCAAGCCATTCTCAAAATCCTCAAATACAGGCATTTACACAGAAAGTATTAAAGAAATATGAAGAACATATCGTATTGGATTCTGTCCTGAATGATTTATTACAATGTGAGCATTCTAACGTGGTAAAGTTGTTTTAATGAAAATAGTTTCTTTAATTTTAGCCCGCGGCGGAAGTAAGGGGATCCCAAGGAAAAACTTAATCCCACTTAACGGAAAACCCCTCTTGTATTACAGTATTACAAATTCACAAAAAGCAAAGGTAAATGAAACTTGGGTTAGCACAGAAGACGATGAAATGAAAAAGATATCTTTAAGTTATGGTGCGAAAGTACTTGATCGGCCATCTGAGATGTCTAAGGATACCTCAAAATGCGAGGAAGCTTTGTTGCATTTTGCTGCTAATGTTGATTTTGATATTTTGGTATTTATACAAAACACATCACCATTAGTTAACCCCGAAGAAATAAACGACGGCATTAGAAAAGTCAAATCTGGCGAGTTTGATTCGGTATTTAGCGCTTACTTAGAACACTGGGTACCACGATGGTCCACGGATATCACTCCGATTGAGTGGAAGACCAGCGCGCGCCCAAGAAGGCAACAAAAACCGGAAGTATACGTAGAAAATGGCGCCTTCTACATAACCACTCGAAAAAATCTTTTAGAGTCTGGAGTTCGGTACAGTGGCAAGATAGGAGTTATTGAAATGCCAGCTTCCAGGAGTTTTCAGATAGATACACTAGACGAAGCGAAATTAATAGAAAAACTGATGAGGACAGCATGATAATAGCAGAGATTGGTTTGAATCATATGGGTATTGAGGAATATGCCGAATATTATGTAAATCAATTATTAAAAACCTCAGTTGACGCCATTACTTTTCAAATTAGAGAGCCAGCTTTTTATTTGCGAAAAGAGAGAAAAGATTTAGTTTTAGATATAGAGTTATACCACAAACTAAGCAACAAAATCAAGAGACAAGGCAAAAGCTTTGGCCTCGCGTTATCCGATATTAGCTTGCTTAGCACTTTGGATAAATCTGTAGATTTTTATAAAATTTTAAGCAAAGACTTTAATAACGAGTTTATAAAAGAATTTACGGAAACAACCGAAAAACCAATTTTTGCTTCAACCGGTCTTAGCTCGATAGAGAACATTCGCTTACTGACAGAACAAATAAGTCCGGAAAATAATGCAAGAATCTCTTTAATACACACTCAACTGAGTCATGACATTTCTGACGTCAATTTAGACTCTATTCTTAAATTAAGAGATTTAGCCCGTAACTCAGTTTCTTTTGGCAACCATTGTGAAGACTCTCGTGTATGCTTTATGTCCCTTCCTTACAAGCCACATTCAATTTTTGTATATGTGAAGGGCAACGAAAATTTAGAATATCCGGATAACGAACACGCCCTCCAACTTAATGATTTTGGGATATTTTGTGAAGATATGAAAAAGCTCATGAATGCAGTTGGAGACGGAGATAAAAAAGAAATGACAAACCAAATAAGAGGACAAAAATGAATAAAGACAAAAAAGCAATCGTCGTAGCCGGCTCAAGAGGTATCGGTAAAGCAATTGCCGATGGAATTCGAGAACTTGGATACGAGGTGGAAGCACTATCTCGTACTACTTTAGATACATCAAATTTAAAAAACGTTAAAAAATTCCTTGACAAAGGACCAGAAACTGATATATTAGTATTAAACACCGGTGGACCACCGGCCAAAGATTTTTTTGATATAACGGAGGAAGACTTTAATAAATATTATAATCAGTTATTTTTAAGTTTCTGCCTTTTATTGCAGAAGGTAAAAATTAGGGATAACGGGTTTGTGTTTTTAATATCTTCGTATAACATAAAAGAACCAAATCCAAAATTGATATTATCAAATTCTTATAGAATAGCTTTTACTAGTGTTTTAAAATCGGTTTCGAAATTGTTTGCAGCGAGAGGAATTAATTGTATAAATATAGCTCCGGGGCCAATTAAAACAGATAGGCTTTATGCTTTAGTTGAAGATATTAATGTACTAGAAGAAAAGCTGCCACTTAAACGAGCGGCCGAACCTCACGAGATAGGGGACTTTGTTAAATCCATTGTCGAAAACAATATTAAGTATTTAAATGGTGTAACAATTAATTTTGACGGTGGGCACTCAAACTATATTTTATAGTATTAATATTTGCGAGTAATAAAAATGAAAAAAACAAAAATAATTGCGGAAATAGGTATTAATCATAATGGCGATATTGATTTGGCAAAAAGACTAATTGATGCTGCCGTTGTAGCCGGCTGCGATTATGCAAAATTTCAAAAAAGAACACCCGATATTTGTGTACCAGATCATCAAAAGTCCAAGCTTAGAAAAACGCCTTGGGGCGAAATTCCATATATCGATTATAAAAAAAAGATAGAGTTTGAAAAAGATGAATATGATGAATTGTTTGATTATGTAAAAGGAAAACCAATAGAAATATTTGCATCTGTTTGGGACAAGCCGTCTGTTGACTTTATGAAAACGTATGGAGGTCCTATGAAAATAGGCTCTGCAATGATAACAGATACAGAACTGTGTTCGTATACTAGAAAAAATACGGACTTGTTAATAATATCGACAGGAATGAGCACTGAATCCGAAATTGAAAAATGTGTCGATGCCTGCAGACCAGATGTGATAATGCATACAAATTCTACATACCCAAGTCCCGTTTCAGAACTAAATTTAAATTATATTAATTGGTTATTAGAGAAATGGAATTGTGATATTGGATATAGTGGACATGAATATGGTTTAGTGACAACCTACGCAGCCGTAGTGATGGGCTGCAACTGGGTCGAAAGGCACCTGACCTTAGATAGGTCCATGTGGGGGTCTGATCATTCTGCATCAGTTGAACCTCATGGCTTTATTAAATTAGTAAAAGGGATAAGAGACATTGAAAAATCAATGGGACTCCCAGCTTCACAAAGAGTTTGTTTAGGAAGTGAGCTTTCAAAAAGAAACAGCTTGAGGAAAAAATGAAAATTTTTGTTGATATTGATGAAACTATTTGCAAGTACTTGGGTGACCGGCATTACCCGAGTGCTATCCCTATAAAAGAAAGAATACTTAGAATCAATGAACTTTATGATGAAGGTCATGAAATTACGTATTGGACCGCAAGAGGGGCCCAGACCGGTATTGACTGGCTTGATGTTACCAAAAAACAGCTTAACGAATGGAGTTGCAAGTATCATAAATTAAGCGTTGGCGAAAAGCCTGTATATGACTTGTTGATATGCGATAAAGCGATCAATAGTAATGAATATTTTAAAAAAGAAAAGGCTAAATAGCAAAATGTTAGATCTTATTGTTTTTGTAAAGTCTTCAGGAGCCAACGTTAGACTTGATAATTTGTATGACATGGTTAATTCCTTTATTATTAAAAATAAAAATTTAAATTATAAATTTTATTTTGCTGTTGACAGTGGGATAGAGAGTTCTCTATCGAATATGTTAAAAGAGATCAATCAAGAGGATAAAATTTTAGATATTGTTACGACCAATAATTCGTGGGCGATTGATTTCAACATCTTTCTTGACACATACAAGAACGCATCAAAATGGTTGTTAATCACTCATGACGACGTAGTGTTTGAAAGTGATGATTATTTCAATAGAATTACTGATGCTGTGAAAGGACACGAAGAACAGATCGGGTGGGTAACTTCTACTAGTGAATATTATTATAAACATGAAAGAAAAATGATCACTGACACCTTCCGCCCCGGCTTTTACAAAGATGCCGCAAATTGGGGCGCAATGTTTCAACTTCATACGCGCGATTTGGATAAGCCTGATTATCCGAAAGGGCCGGTAAAGATCCATGGACCAATGTCTGCAATTATGATAACAACGATGAAATCAATGCAAAAAATTGGATTTTGTGAAGATTGGACACGCTATACTATGCTAATTGATGAAGATTGGTCACTAGAGGCGCTAAAGAATAATTTATGGAATGTGTGGGTACCACACATATATCATCTGCACCCTAATAGGAAAAACCTAAGAAAGGCGAACAATCGCTGGATGGAAGAAGCGCATGCCGGTCTAAAACAAAAATGGGGATTCGATACAGGAAACCCCACGACCACAGGATGGGAACAAGGCGTCTCTATCCCTTTAGAGGATTTAAGAAAAATATATGAGAACACTAATGTCCCTTGGTCTTCTTATCGAAACAGCTATGATTGGGAATATCTAGATAATGACTGATTTTTGGAAAGACATTTGGGATACTAAAGGCGACAGCACTAGCACTGACCTGCTTTTCCTAGATGGCTATGAACACTTAAATATTGAATTCAACAGCCAAGACCTTTGCAAGAAGATTGCGCGCCTAGGACAATTTGAATATGGAGAAAAGATCTTAGAAGTAGGCTGCGGCTGTGGATTTTTGGCGCGTGAGTTTCAGATCCATTATGCATACACAGGTGTAGATTATTCAGAACCAATTATTAATAAACATAAAGAATTGTTCCCGACTCATTGTGTTGATGTGGCAGATTCATCCAGCTTGCCTTTCGAAGATAACTCCTTCGATAGGGTTTTTTGTTTCGGGCTTTTTCAATATTTGTCAGATGAAGAGTCTGCAGTTAAAACAATAAATGAAATGCAAAGAGTATCACGAAATACAGTAGTTTTAGGAGATCTAAAAGAATCTACGACACGACAAGAACACTTTGTTTTTCCAAAAGAGAAACTAGATGCACAAGGCTTTAAAATATCGAACTGTCTTTACGACGCGACAGACGTCGGAAGATACAATGCAGTCTACGGAGGAAGTAAATGATTTGGAATGAGATTTTATGCCTGGGAGATTCTATCACCTACGGCGCCCGAGATCGATATGGCCGCTCTTACCCTGCAGAATTAGGCAAAATTCTCTTTGAAGAAACTGGAGAATTTTATTATTGCCATAATTATAGTCAATGCGGAGACACTAGTTCGGATCTTCTAAGAAAGGCGTGGAACGCCACCAAAGGACACAAAGAAGCCAAGTTGGCGATCATTATGATTGGGACCAACGACACTCAAAGTGACATCCCG
>TARA_R110002110_G_scaffold88584_7_pt1 | contig 13915 bp, 11 predicted proteins | sample TARA_R110002110 | Tara Oceans TARA_R110002110 (sample SAMEA4397330) | marine metagenome | biome: Polar Biome; feature: [SRF] surface water layer (ENVO:00010504); material: water (ENVO:00002006), including particulate matter (ENVO:01000060) such as... | depth 5 m
TACATTCTCCGCCCTCGACGGCGAAGAAGCGATGACATTGGTTGAAGAATGCCAGCCGGACCTCGTGCTGCTGGACTGGATGTTACCGGAACTGTCCGGCATCGAGGTCTGCCGGCAATTGCGACGGCGTCAGGATACCAAACATCTGCCGATCATCATGCTGACCGCCAGAGGCGAAGAGGGTGACCGTATCCGCGGTCTCGACACCGGTGCCGATGATTACATCACCAAGCCCTTCTCCCCCCGCGAGGTCATTGCCCGGCTTCGGGCTGTCCTGCGCCGGTCCAATCCGTCGTTTGATTCGGAAGCCCTGCAATATCGCGATATCAATATGGATCTGGCTGCTCATAAGGTCAGCCGTGGCCCGCGTGCGCTTAAACTGGGGCCGACTGAATTCAGGTTGCTCCGCTGTTTCATGGAACAGCCGGGCCGTGTGTTCTCCCGCGAGCAGTTGCTCGACAAGGTCTGGGGCTACGACGCCGCGATTGAGCCGCGTACTGTCGACGTCCATATCCGCCGCCTGCGCAAGGCACTGAACGGCCCGGACGAGCTTGACCTCATCCGCACCGTCCGCTCTGCCGGCTATGCCCTGGATGAAGACGTCTGAGGACAGACGGCGGTCTGCTCTGCCGCCCCGCCCTGAACCTGTTTGTATCTGAACACAAAAAGGCCGCCCCCCGGAGGGAGCGGCCTTTTCAGTTTTACCGTCGAAGTTGCTGATCAGCCGGCGAGAATTTTCTCGGCGCTGGAAACTTCAAACTGACCCGGCTCATCGAGGTTCAGTGCCGTAACCTTGCCGTCTTCAACGACCATCGAGTAGCGCTGTGAGCGCAGGCCGAGGCCACGACCGGAAAGATCGAATTCCATACCAACAGCCTTGGTGAAGTCACCGGAACCATCAGCCAGCATGACAACATTATCACCGACATTCTGGTCGGAGCCCCATGCGCCCATGACGAACGGGTCATTTACGGACAGGCAGGCGATGGTGTCGAAGCCCTTTGCCTTAATGGCAGAAGCATTGTTCACGAAGCCCGGCAGATGGGCCGCGGAGCAGGTCGGGGTGAAGGCGCCGGGAACGGCGAAAATCACAACCTTCTTGCCTTTGGTCAGTTCATCAGTGGTGACCTGGGCCGGACCGTCAGCCGTCATATGGGCCAGGGTTACGGTGGGAAGTTTGTCGCCAACCTTGATTGTCATGTCAGTCTCCCTGAGGGGTATGATTAAACTCACGCATTAAATAGTACCTGCGCTCCCTTCTGTCATCCCCCTGCGAGACTCGTTATCGGTCGGCCAGCCGTATCCGGCCACCGGATGCCGCCTCAAAGCCAGCCAGCACACGTTCCGAAGTCAGAAGTTCCGGTAACACATACCCGTCCGGCGACCCCGGTCCATAGACCACATTGAAAGGAATACCGTAGCGTCCGAAACTGGCCAGATAGGCAGCAATATCATCGCTCGGGCGGGTCCAGTCTGCCCGCATGGCAACAACGTCACCCGATGACAGCACTGTCGCGACATCTCCTCGGTCCAGCACCAGTTTCTTGTTCACCTGACAGGTCACACACCAGTCTGCGGTGACATCAACCAGCACGGTACGGCCCGCCGCGATATGCCCGGCCAGCGATGTGCGATCGAATGGTACCCATTGATAGCTGGCGGCAAGGTCAGTCTGCGCTTTACCGGCTGGCCCGCCATCCGTCAGGCCCGCCGCAAGCAGAACCGCCGCAAGGCCCCCAGCCGAAGCCATTGCGGTAACCGCTGGCCTGAACGCAATCACCGCAGACATGACAGCCAGCAATCCCACAACAAGCCCGGTACCAATGCCGCCAATCTGCACCATCAGCACCGAAAGCAGCCAGACCGCCGTCAGCAGCAGAGCGACACCCAACACCTGTTTCAAACGGATCATCCAGGGACCGGGACGCGGCAGAACAGCGGCAAAACCCGGAACCATCGCCACCGCCAGATAAGGTGCAGCCAGCCCCAGTCCGATCAGCAGGAAAATCAGCGCAATATCGGTTGGTGACCCGGCAAGTGCGAACCCGACCGCTGAACCAAGAAATGGTGCTGAGCAGGGCGTTGCCAGCAATGTTGCGAAAACGCCGGTCATGAAATGACCGCCCAGACCTGGCCCGGCCGTTCCCGTCGCGGCACGACCAAACCAGGAAGGCAGGGCAACCTCGAACCGGCCAAACAGGTTCAGGGCAAACAGCACCACCACCAGTGTCATGAAGGCCAGAAATACCGGCTGCTGAAACTGGATACCCCAGCCCACCGCAGCCCCGCCGAGTTTCAGCAGAATCGCCCCCGCTGCGAGCACCATGATCGTGGTAACGATACCCGCTGCCGACGCCAGAAACCCCTGCCGGATGACCCGGCGTTCGGCCCCGCCATAGCCTGCGATGCTGACCAGCTTCATCGACAGCACCGGCAGCACGCAGGGCATCAGGTTGAGAATCAGTCCGCCAAGAAAGGCCAGCAGCAGAAACGTCGCGATACTTTCTTCACTATCTGCTTCCGGAACAGCCGGTCCAATGCTGTCCGGCGCAAGGGCGCTCATCTCTGCCGCAGCGCCTGCCTGCATCACGGTCAGGGTCAGGGCCTGCCCGGTCAGCGCAGCAATGTCACCGCCAGGTCCGGTCGCCGGAACAGAAAACACGGTCTCGGTTCCGGTCTGGCGGACCAACGGGCGGCCAAACCAGAAATCCGGCGTTGCCTCAACCAGCAGGTCCGGTTCGATCAGGGGCGTTTCATTGCTGACCCGCACCTCCAGCACCCCCGGTTCACCGTCCGTCGATGGTGCCTGAAGTGCCAGACCCGCCAGTTTCAGCCCGGGCCAGCCACCTGCTGGCGGTACCAGACCATCAAACCGGTCAATATCATGTGCAAATTCGGAAGGGAGCGGATCGCCGTCGGGCAGCGACAGCGACAACTGGCTGGTAACCGGAATGCAGATTTCCTTGCAGATCAGGAAATTCAGGTCGGCCGCAAATTGCAGGGGCTGACCCGGCATCACAGGCTTTACATCCATCGGCAGGATCACCCGGTCAGAATATCCGATGGTCTCGATATCAAGCAGCAGAAAGCGTTTCGGCCTTGGCCAGCGGAACATCACATCCTCTGCATTTGTCTCATCCCGCAGCCTCAGTTCCGGGGGAAAACCCGCATCTCCGGGCGAGCGCCAGTAAATATGCCAGCCCGGACGGAGATCAAATTCGAGCCCCATGCGAATTGTCTCCAGCGCACCCGTCGCACGGGTGGCGGAAACCAGCCGGTAATCGACCTCGTCCGTACGCTGCCAGTCCCCTGCCGGACCGGCCGCAGCCATCATCGGGAAACCCAGGCAGACCAGCAGGCCAGACAATAATGTGATCAGATGTTTCATATCGCCGCTATAAATCGACCAAGGGCTTGTGAAGTCAATCCGCTCGATCAGCCCTCACATGATATTGAGGTTGTTGTGACCTGTTACGCTGGCACTGGCGCAGTGGGCCTGCCCGCATTATCTTTGCTGAATGAAAGACGCTGTAGCCGAACCGGGTTACCTTCCCGGACAATTACTGATCGCCATGCCAAGCATGTCCGACCCCCGCTTTGAGCGGGCGGTGATTTATCTCTGCGCCCATTCATCAGAGGGTGCAATGGGCCTTGTCGTGAACAAGCTGATTGATTCTCTGACGTTCCCGGAGCTGCTGGAACAGCTCGATATCAAGCCCGAGAAACAGGCCGATGATATCCGGGTGCATTTCGGCGGACCGGTCGAATCAGGCCGCGGCTTCGTTTTGCACTCCGATGAGTATCTTCAGGACAGCAGCATGGTCATTGACGAAGGTGTTGCGCTGACGGCCACCCTTGATGTGCTGCGCGATGTCGCCGATGGCAGTGGCCCCCGGCAATCCATCATGGCACTGGGTTATGCTGGCTGGGGCCCGGGGCAGCTGGATGCCGAGATCATCCATAACGGCTGGCTGCATGCACCGGCAGATACAGATCTGCTGTTTTCCCGCGAGGTTGAGAAAAAATGGGACCGGGCGATCCACAAGATCGGGGTCGATCCATTCATGCTGACCACGGATGCAGGGCATGCCTGACTGACCGATGGCGATCAGACCGCCGCCGTATCCCGGGCCTGTACCCTGACCGGGGGAATTTCAGTACTCCCGAGCAAGGACTTCAGGCTTTCCGGTTCTGATATCAGATAGGCATCAAGTTCCTCGTTCCGGCCACGCACCGGCATTGTCTCCAGCGGATAACCGGCAAGGTCAATCTCGGCATAATCTGCGAGCGCTTTCGACAGAATCAGCGGAACCCCGAATTCCTTGGTTTTCGCCTCCAGCCGGGCAGCAATATTGATGTTATCCCCGATGGCCGAAATGATCGGTGCCGCCGGTGGTCCCATAGCACCGACAATTGCCTCGCCCGCATGCAGGCCAACACCAATCCGCAACGGTTCCTTCAGTTCTCCGCCAAGGATTTCATTCAGCTTTTGAATCCGGCGGTGCATCTCGACACCCCCTTCAATGGCCCGGCGGGCTGCGTCGCGGATATCGGATTTCAGACCATAGAGCGCCATCAGCCCGTCACCGGCGAACTGGGCGTAATGGCCGTTGGTCAGCCGGAGCGCCTCTGACATTTCAGCGAAAAACTGGTTGAGGATGAACACCACATCATAGGGCAGCTTCTGTTCACCCAGCGATGTCGACCCCCGCAGGTCGATAAACAGACAGGCCACCAGACGTTCATGGCCCGACACTCCGCCCGGTCGGCGGGCATCTGCTGCGCTGGTGTTTGGCGGCAGCATCGGTGTCAGCTCGACATCGCTGACCGGGGTTAACTGGCAGGCCAGACGGACACTGGGCTCAGCCCCGATACGGGCCAGAGCCCGCGCCTCAATCTCGTTCGGTTCATTCAGTTTCTCAAAGCCCGCATTGACCCTTACCCGACAGGTTGTACAGCGCCCGCGCCCGCCACAGACGGCCGGGTGATCAATGCCAAACTCCTGCAGGGTCTCAAGGACAGTCTGTCCCACAGGTGCCCGGAATTTCTGACCTGAATTGTAATAAGTGATCCGGTAACTACCGCTTTTGTTACGCCACATCCCCCGCACAAACCGGGCAAGAAAGACCATGATCACCAGCGACAGGCCGGAAACCATCATCACGGATTCAGCATCATAGACAATTCTGACGATCGGCAGATGAGAGGTCTGAACCGGTTCCAGAATACGGGTCATCAGGCCGGGGTTGATCGCCACCATGGCTTTCAGTTCCATCCCGGCACGCAGGAACCCGGAAGTCGCAAGAACCGGCAGCAGAACCGCCACACCAAACAACCAGGGCAGGGCCCGCGGATACCAGGGCTTGATCCGGAGCCAGAAATGCAGGCCGACAACCAGATGAAACCAGACAACAAAAATCAGAAATACATATTTGACGATCACCAGATCGCCCGAAGCAAAGATCGAGTTGATCACATAGGGATAGTTCGGCTCGATATCACTGATCAGGTCGACCAGACGGGTGCCGGCAATATGCAGGGCAATCAGCGGCCAGATCAGCAATCCGAGAATCAGCTGGATCGCCTGCCAGACCGGCATTTTCAGCGTTCGTTTGCGGTAGACAGCCGTCAGTGCGAGGGCCATATGCACGAACATCGACAGATAGAGCAGCGGAAACAGGACGGGGTTGGTAAAGGCTGCCTGAATAAAGGGCCGCGCACGCTCCATCGCTTCAAGCGAGAAGATGCCAATGCTGTGGTTCATAAGATGCGCGACAACATAAGTCGCGAAGATTACCCCGCTCCAGGTCCTCAGAGTCCGGACCCACATCGTCAGGCGTCCTGAACCGCCGGCTTTTCCTTATCTGATCCGGCAGCATCAGATTCGAAATGCGCTCCGTCATCTTCCGGGGGTGCTGCAATGTCATCCGGGTTCATCAGATCATTGATTTCCTGTTGCGACATCTCGCTGTTCTTTTTCTTCGGCTTTTTGACGACATTGTCATCGTCTGCACCAGAACGGCGTTCATCGCCGGAATATTCGAATGCCGTTGTCCGCCGCCGGTCGGGTCCGAAGAACTGCTCGGTCTTGACGAACTGCCGGGGCTTCATAATCACCGCATGCATACGCGATAAAATCGTCGACGCCGCATAGGGCTTGACGACAAATTCATTGATGCCTGCTTCCCTCGCCTTCAGTACTTTTGCCTCTTCCCCGTGGCCACTCACCATGATGATCGGTGTGAACTGTAACGCTTCCTTGCCAGACCAGCGGATTTCACGCGTCAGATCAACGCCGTTGGTCGGGTCAAGTTTCCAGCTGGTAAACATGATCTCCGGCGGCTTGACGCTCAGTGCTTCCTTGGCATCATTATAGGTGCTGGCTGTACGGATATCCTTGGCACCCAGAGTCCGCAGAACGGTGACCAGCAGCTCACGCATATGCTGATTCCGGTCAATAACCAGAAAGTTCACGTTAGTAATACTGATGCGGTCTGCCATGACACCCTTTTCACCACACCCTGACGGCAGGACCGACAGCGAGCAACTTTTTAACGTATACGCGCGTTAAAAACGACCATTTACCAGTCTGTCACGATCCACAACACGATAGCGAACCATACATTCATCAACCCGCGCCATCGACATTTCCTGCCATACCTTATCAGCTCTGGCTTTATCGAAGGGGCCGTGAACGGCGCTTGTTCCCGGAACAAGATTCTGGAAATCCGTATCCCGGTACTCGGCGCCAATAACGTAATAAACGGTGTCTTCTGACATAGAACCTCCTCAGGCAGAATGGGTTGCCAGCATATTCCCGGCGACAGCACACCCCGCCCCAGTGCCACAGAAATATGCTGTCGTCATCAGACTGCCATATCTGCACGTCTGATGCATCTCCCTTCCAAGCTGATTTTACGGAGTTTTATCACATAACCCGGATCAAAAAGCGTTTCGCCAACTCACCAAACATATAACCAAGCCACATCAAACATCAACTTTGGATTGTAATCATGCCTGAAGACCCGGCTCATATCTGGGCCAGAACGTGATCAGGTTCCTTGCGACAATGCAGAAAAGCGACGAAACTTTCAGTGAGGGGATTGCATGTAAGTAGTTCTCGCAGTTTTTTAGGCGTACCAAACAAGATAGCTTACTCTCTGGATTTGATGAACGTGGTTGAAACGATGCAATCCCCGAAAGATGTCGACGCAACGATGCGGGCCCAGCGAGATCGATTTCTCGCTTTCTCCTTTGCTGCGTCTGACGTCCTGATTGAAGTCGATTCTGACGGCGTCATCACTTATTGCGTCGGTCGCTCCGCAGCCATTTTCGGCCATCTTGAGCCCACCATGATTGGCAAGAAAGTCCGCTCCCTCGTTGATCCGGTCGATGCGCTGATCATTGATGAGACTCTGCAGCGCATTTCTATCGCCGGTCGCAGCGATGGTGTGCTTCTGCGCATCCCGAAAGCTGATGGTTCTGTCGTTGTCATTCGTTTATCCGGACTGACCATGCCCGGCTCCGGTGGAGCCCATCTGACCGTCAGCCGGGCGCGTGGGAATGAGGTCACAAACCTCGACAAGATCGACCGGGATGCCTTCACTGAAATCGCCAAGAAGCGCGCGAAGGAAAGCGGCGAATATGGTGAAGACTACCATATGACGCTGGTTTCTCTTGATGAAGCCTCGCTGAGCGAACGCATGGATCCGGAGCAAGCGGGCTCTATGGTCGACGGCCTGCGCAGCCAGATGCGTGCCTGGTCAGTCGGTGGCAATTCCGTCGGCAAACTGGCTGACGGTACCTACGGTGTCATTCACGATTCCAGTGTCACCACGGAAAGCCTGAAAGCCCGGATTGCGGAAACATCCGTTACCCTTGACCCGACCGGCCAGGGCATAAGCGTCAATACCGGCGATATCGGTCTCGACGGCGGTGAGCTTTCTGATGAAGACATGGAGAAGGCGCTGACCTACGCCATCAGCAAATTCATTGCCGACCCGAACAAACCGGTGACGATGGAAAATCTCACCAGTGGCTATGAAGACATGATGGTTCAGGCGCTGGCTCAGGTAACTGATTTCCGGCAGATGATCGCCAACGACCGGTTCCATTTCTTCTATCAGCCAATTGTGCATCTGGAAGACTGGAAAGTGCATCATTACGAAGCGCTTGGCCGGGTGCTCACGGATGGCAAATACAAGGCCCCGTTCGACGTCGTGACCTTCGCAGAAGAATTCGGCATCGTCCCTGAACTGGATGTCAGCGTCTGTGAAAATGCCGTCAAAATTCTGAGCCAGGGTATCAAGGGCAACAAGGATGCGCATATTGCCGTCAACGTATCCGGCACATCCATGTCGAAACGCAGTTTCATCGAGAAACTGATCCGCCTGCTGACCAAAAATCGTGCTGTCTGCAATCAATTGCTGATTGAAGTTACTGAATCCGCTGAAATTACCGACCTCGAACTCTGCAACGCTGCGCTTCAACAATTCCGGGGACTGAACTGCAAGGTCTGTATCGACGATTTTGGTGCCGGTTCCGCCACCTTCCAGTACCTTCGGGCACTGGATGTGGATTATGTGAAAATCGATGGCATTTATGTTCGTGATGCTGCCAAGGGCACCCGTCATGGCGAACCCTTCATTCGCGCCATCGGCACCATGTGCCGCGATCTGGGCATCAAGACCATTGCGGAATATGTCGAGGATGCGAAGACCGTTGAACTGTTACGAAATTCCTCCATCGATTACGGCCAGGGCTATTACTTTGGCAAACCGATGAAGGAAACGACCATGACAAATCTGCCGAAAAAACCGGAATACAAGGTCAGCACGAAACGACAGGGCGAAAAATCAGGCTGGGGCTGATCCCCTCCCTGTCTGAGGTCGCCTTCCTGATCTGCATCGGATAGGCTTCCTGCCTGCCATGATCATTTCAGCCAGCTACCGTACCGATATTCCGGCATTCTATGCAGACTGGTTCGCGGCCCGTCTGGATGCCGGGTTTTGTGAAGTCACAAATCCTTACAACGGCAAACCCTATCGCGTCTCCCTGACCGCAGAAGATGCCCGCGCCTTTGTCTTCTGGACCCGAAATGCGGGCCCGCTGATGCCGCAACTGACCGGCCTTGCCGGGGCAAACCGTCCCTTCTCTGTCAGCTTCACAATCATTGGCTATCCCCGCCAGATTGATCAGCGTGTGATTCCCGTTGAACAGGCCATCGAACAGGTCAGGCAACTGAGCCGGCTGCACCCCCGCTGTGTTGTCTGGCGCTATGACCCAATCCTGCTGACCGACATCACCACAACGGCGTGGCATGAGACAAATTTCAGGGGAATTTCTGACCGGCTGAACGGCGTTTGCGACGAAGTGACAGTTTCCTTCGCAACCTTTTACCGGAAGACCGAGCGCAATCTGAAGCAGCAGCTTGCAAACGAACAAATTGGCTGGCGCGATCCCCCCGCCGACGAGAAACGCCAGATGCTGCTCCGGCTGGCTGAAATCGCTGCCGGAAACGGGCAGCATCTGACCGTCTGTTCGCAACCGGAACTGACCTCACCAGAAACCGGCCCCGCCCGATGCATTGATTCTGAACGCTTGTCGGCAATCGCCGGGCAGGACCTTGCCGGGCGTACCAAAGGTAACCGACCGGGATGCCTTTGCGCCGAATCCCGTGATATCGGTGCTTATGACAGTTGCCCACATGGCTGCGCCTATTGCTATGCGGTGCGGTCACGACCTGCAGCGCTGGAGAACTGGCGCCAGCATGACCCTGCCTCGCCAATACTGATACCTGCCCGATGACCGCAGATATGCGAAGCCCCCGCCATCACCCCTGGCGGTCAGGACGCGGCGCGGCTGCGATGGGACTGCGCCCGCTGGATCATGCAGACTGGCTGCAACCCGGTCCGGATTTCCATGACCAGATGATACAGCGGGAACAATTGCTGCAGAACAACCGCGCGGACGTCAGTTTCTGCCCGGCAACAACCCGGACAGCCGGGCAGGAAACTCTCAGCCTGCTGATTGACCAGCTTACCCGATATCATCCCGGCGCCTATGCCTTTACTGACAGGTCAGCGATCTGCGCCACGACAGGCCGCAAGATATCGCTGGACCCGGATGAACCGCTGATTACTGCTGCCCGGCTTGTGCAGGAAGACCTCTGTCTGCTTCGCACCGGAACGGATGGCTATGAGCTGGCGGCTGCCGTGGTCTGTTTTCCAAGCCGCTGGTCACTGGCTGAAAAAGCCGGGAGGCCGCTTGGTGCCATCCACGGGCCAGTGCCGGATTACCAGACAGAACTGGCCCGCCCGGTTGACCGGTTTTTCGACATGCTGAAGCCGGAGCGCCCGGTCTGGCGCGCCAACTGGTCGCTGCATCAGGACCCTGAACTGTTCCAGCCCGGCGGCAGTTACCGGACGCCCCCGGCCACCAGACCGGAAATTCCGGATAACATCTGGATCCGGGTGGAACGCCAGTGCCTGCGACGGCTGCTTACCGGCGATATTCTGTTCACCATCCGAACCTTTGTCGATCCTCTCAGTTCCATCAGCGGTAACCCGGACTCACGCCGGGAAATGGCCGTCTCCCTGTCCGCCCTCTCCGACGAAATGCTGGATTATAAAAACATGCGGTCCTGGCGCGAGGATGCCGTCAACTGGCTCGAAAACCCCTGAACATCCGGGGTCAGCTTTTCATGATGATGTTGCGCTCCGGACCGAACGGGAAGCCCGTTATGTTATCCGCGCCATCTTCTGTGAGCACCAGAATGTCATGCTCACGATAGCCACCGGCTCCCGGCAGACCCTCCGGCAGCATGATCATCGGCTCCATTGAAATGACCATGTCAGGTTCCAGCACTGTCTCAATGTCTTCGCGCAGTTCCAGCCCGGCCTCGCGGCCATAATAGTGGCTTAGCACACCAAAGGAATGGCCGTAACCAAAGGTCCGGTATTGCAGCAGGTCATGGGCGGCGTAAATTTCGTTGAGTTCCAGCGCAATATCGCAACACCGCACCCCCGGCCGGATCAGTTCCAGCCCGCGGCGATGCACCTCAACATTGACGTTCCATAATTTCAGATGATCGTCGCTGGCATATTCAGAAAACAATGTCCGTTCCAGCGCCGTATAATAACCGGCAATCATCGGAAAACAGTTCAGGCTGAGAATATCTCCCGCCTCGATTTTCCGAGAGGTGACCGGGTTATGCGCCCCGTCCGTATTCAGGCCGGACTGAAACCAGGTCCAGCTGTCCATCAGTTCGCCATGCGGGAATGTGCGGGCAATCTCACGCACCATCGCCTGCGTTGAATGCAGCGCCACCTCATATTCCGGAACGCCCGGAGCAATCGCCTCGGCACAGGCAGCACCGCCGATATCTGCAATCCGCGCCCCCTGACGAATGAGGGCGATTTCCTCATCCGACTTGATCATGCGAAACCGCATGCAATCGGCTGCAACATCTTCAAACACCGCCGTCGGCAAGGCGACCCCCAGCTTATCGCGGTTCTGCAGGGTCAGATGATCAGATTCAATTCCAATCCGCGATCCATCGGGAATCAGTTTCTGCACCGCCCGCAAATAATTGTCGCGCTGCCAGTCCGTATAGATCAGGTTATCACCGAAGGTACGGCGGGCGGGCTGTCCGCCATCGATATTTGCGGAAATCGTCACCGCCCTGTTGGCCGTGACCACCAGACCGTAGGTCCGGCCAAATGTGCAGTACAGAAAATCGCTGAAATAGTTGATGTTATGGATTGAGGTAAACAGCGCGGCATCAAGCCCGCGCGCTGCCATGATTTTCCGTAATCCCTCAAGTCTGCGCGTCATCTCAGTGGCCAAGAATGTCGGCGTGGCGCGTTCTCCGTTCTCAATCGTGATCAGATTGTCCACGTTATTTCCCTTCGCTTATCTGTACCCCCAATCCCAGATAAGCCGGGGTCGCAACCCGGTCAAACCATTTGCCCCGGCGTCAGCGCTCCCGCAGACGCATCACCGCCTGTGCCATAACCGCAAAACAGACGATACCACCACCGGCAAGGGTTGAGACGGAGGGTGTTTCACCGACTGCAGCCCATGCCCATAATGGTGCCGTGATGATCTCGGTCATCAGCAGCAAGGGAGTTTCTGCCGCCCGGACATGGCGCGAGCCGAAGGTGATCAGGACAAAACCAAGCGCCAGCTGAACACCCCCGATGATCACGAACAGTTGCCAGTCCCAGGTCGTCAGCGGTGCATCCGACATCAGCACCCAGCCGGGTATCAGGGCGATGAAGCCCCCCAGCAGGGCTGCGGGCAGCATCTCGACCGTCGGGCGAAACCGGATGGACACCACCGCGATGGCAAAACCAAGCGATGCCATCAGCGCCCAGATATTACCTTCCAGACGGCCACCACCAACACCGCCGCCAACCATCACCATGATGCCGGAAAACGCGACCAGCATGAACAGGATCGACCGACGGCTGACACCCTCACGCAGGATCAGCCAGCCAAGGCCCGCCGCATAAAACGGACCGGCAGACAGAATGAACATCACATCCGCAACCGTGGTCGACAGCATCGCAGCTGTATAGCCGGTAAAAGCCATCGACAGGCCGATTCCGGCGACCAGCCCCGGCAGGCCGGCCGCAATGAATTGTGCCGGCAGACGACGGCCATAGCGGACCAGGCAGACGATCCCGAGAACAATGCAAAAGAACAGGGACCGCCCGAAAGCCACCGCCCAGGGGTCTGATGTATCGAGCACACGGTAGGTAAGGCCGCCAGCGCCCAGAATCAGGCCGGCAGCAATAAGCATCAGAACGCCTGTGGCATATTGCCGGGTTTCAGCTGTCATTCGCGCGTCAGTCATAAGCGCATCTAGCCAGTCCCAGCCCTGAAATCCAGAGTTTTGTAATATTATTACGTGCTTATTCGTCTGCCTGATGGTCAGGGCGGGCAAGAAGAACACTGAAAACCGAGCCTTCACCGGCAACACTGTCGATGCTCAGCACACCCCGGTGCCGGTTGATGATATGCTTCACGATGGCAAGGCCCAGTCCTGTTCCGCCGAGCTGGCGCGAGCGGGCCGTATCAACCCGATAGAACCGTTCGGTCAGGCGCGACAGATGCTGTTCGGCAATACCCTCACCCCGGTCAATGACGGAAACCCGCATCGCCCCGGCGGGAAAATAGCCCTGGCTCCCTGCCGGTATGGTAACTTCAGTCTCCAGACGAATCGTCACTTCAGTACCATTACGGCCGTATTTCAGCGCATTGTCGGCCAGATTCTGGAATACCTGCGTCAGTTCATCCGCATCGCCCAGTACTTCAACCCTGCCTTGCTGACCGGCATCAATGATCACCTGCATCTCGTTGGATGCGGCCTGCGGGCGCAGGGTATCAGCCACCGTTTCACAGATCCGCACAAGGTCGACCACATCGGTGGGCGGCAGATGTTCGTTCAGCTCAATGCGTGACAGGGACAGCAGGTCCTGAACCAGCCGCGACATGCGCTGAGCCTGCCCTGACATGATCTCCAGAAACCGGGTTGCCGCTTCCGGGTCGTCTTTTGCCGGTCCCTGCAGTGTCTCAATGAATCCCATAACGCTGGCCAGCGGCGTGCGCAGTTCATGGCTGGCATTGGCAACGAAATCGGCCCGCATCTGATCGGCTTTCTTCAGCGCAGTCTGGTCGTGCAGAGAAATCAGAATAGCACTGCTTTCCGGGGTTTTGTCGGTCCGGAGCGGTTCAATACGCACATTAAAGCTGCGCTCGACAGACTGCGACTGCATCAGCTGAATATCCACCGTCCGGCCCGGTCCGCCATAAAGCACCTCATCCACCGCCTCCAGCGCCACCGGGTCACGCAGCACGGCAGCGATCCCAAAACCCGCAAGCTCGCGGCTGGCCTCGCCCTTGTCACCCA
>TARA_R110002110_G_scaffold51951_4_pt1 | contig 13906 bp, 10 predicted proteins | sample TARA_R110002110 | Tara Oceans TARA_R110002110 (sample SAMEA4397330) | marine metagenome | biome: Polar Biome; feature: [SRF] surface water layer (ENVO:00010504); material: water (ENVO:00002006), including particulate matter (ENVO:01000060) such as... | depth 5 m
TTTGCACAGTCATGGTGGGCCTCCCCAGGGTCGCATCATAGTTGCATAGTATTTCTCAATATGGGTCATAAACACTGACCTGTATAGCAGATTTTTTCGATATCCTCTACCTGGATCAATCCAATACCCCCCTGTATTTCTCCCTCAATTAAGATAGGACACACACAACTTATGAAAGTTAAAGTTGATGGATTGGGATAAACTCAGAATTTTCCATGCGGTCGCAGATGTCGGCAGCCTCACGCACGCAGGTGACAAGCTAAATCTGTCGCAATCTGCGGTGTCACGGCAAATTCGCGGTCTGGAAGAGCAGTTGAACACCAACCTTTTCCACCGCCACGCGCGCGGTTTGATCCTGACCGAACAGGGCGAATTGCTGTTTGATGCCACTACCGCCATGACCAAACGCCTTGATACTGCCGCTGCGCGCATTCGCGACAGCGAAGAAGAAGTATTTGGCGAACTTCGCGTCACCACGACAACCGGTTTTGGTACCCTTTGGCTCGCCCCGCGCCTGCCAAAACTGTATGAAAAATATCCCGACCTCAAGGTCGATCTGATGCTCGAAGAACGGGTGTTGGACCTGCCTATGCGCGAGGCGGATGTGGCCATTCGCATGAAAGAACCGTCTCAGGCGGATCTGATCCGCAAAAAGCTGATGATGATCAAGATGTGTCTTTATGCCACTCCGGCCTATCTGGCCGAAAACGGCACACCAACGCACATCGAAGATATGTCAGGTCACCGCTTGATCTGCCAGAACACGAACAGTGATCAGGTGGGGGCGGGCCTGACGCTTGTGCAGGAATTGATGATGCATGATGTGCGGTCCCTGCTGACGGTGAACAACTACTTCGGGGTTCTGCAAGGCGTTCTGAACAATTTGGGTATTGGTGTGCTGCCCGACTACCTGATCCAGGATTTTCCCGATCTGGTGCAGGTCCTGCCGGATACTGAGTCGGCGGACGTGCCCGTTTTTCTGGCCTATCCAGAAGAATTGCGGCAATCAAAGCGGGTTTCGGCCTTTAAGGACTTTGTTCAGGATGAGATCATAACCTACCGTAAGCAATTGCGGGAAAAGGAAAAAAAGTAGCCATGCACAGAATGCATACCCGGTTTGCTCGAAAAATTCACAATCTGCCTTGATTGGGGCCCCTGTGCTGCCTAATTCAACAATATGAAGATTGGCCGCTTCGGCGCGTCGCTTCATACCTCCCTGTTGGACTTGGCCGAGCTTTATGCTCGGCCTTTTTTTTGGCCTGATCGCCCAATTTTTCTCTTGTAAGACAGGTTGCTTGTCGGTCTGCTGCATGGAACCAAAACCGGGGAATATATGGCGAAGCAAAAATACAGCCGCATTGTTGCCGCCCTCACGTTGGTTGCGTTCTTTGTCATCTGGGGGCAACCGGGGCAGGCTCAGTTCTCACTTGGCTCAACTACATCTGACGAAGCAGCTCCGTCTCTGCCTGACCCCTTCACGCCAGAGGCCGCGAATGCGCTGATTTCGCGTTTGTCAGATACGCAAGTGCGCACCTTGCTGTTGGATCAGCTTGGAACCCAAGCCGCCGCAACGGCAGTGGCATCAGACACCGGGCTTTCGGACTTTTTTTATCATGCCACGACTGGCGCATGGTCTGAAGTTACCGACTCGCTAAAATCCATGCCACAGATGTTTTCCAGTCAGGCGCGGGCGTTTTCGACATTCTACCAGAACATTGGTGAATTTGTCGGCCTGCTGACGCTGTTTGGCTACATGATCATCGTTTTTGGCGTGGGGGTGTTGGCCGAAATTGCTTTTCGCCGTTTGACAAGCAACTGGCAAATTTTGCCCCCCGCTGACCCCGACAACATGAAATTGGCTGAAGTGCTGCATCTGCTGGCGCAGCGCCTCACCACTCAGGTGATATCAGTTGTCATATTTGTCGTTGTCTCACGCACCTTTGGGCAACTCATCTTGCCAGACAACATGCTCCCGATCGTGTCATTGGTTGGCCCATATCTGATCGGATTTCCACGCCTAACTCTTGCTTTGGCATTCTTCTTGTTTGCGCCGCTCAACCCCGAATACCGCTTGCTGAATGTTGACAGCCCCACCGCACGTGCGCTTTGCCGCCATCAATTCTGGCTCGGCTTGTTAATCGGCTTTTCCGGCGCAATCCATGTTTTCAATGCCATACACGGTGTGCCGATTCGCGAAAGCCATGTGGGTTTTTGGCTCGACCTAAGCCTGCACGTCTATTTGATCTGGCTGATGTGGCACTACCGCGAGGCCAGCGTGGGTATGATGCGTGGCAGCGACCCTGATGTGACCCCAAACGAGGAACGGATCGCCCGCGCGTTTCCCTACTTTGCCATTCTGGTCATCATTTTGGTCTGGTGGGTTGTCAACACCGTGGTGAGCTACGGCGATATTGAGTTACTCCGCACTGCCCCGCACTACAAAACCATGGCCCTGATGATTTTTGCGCCAGCATTGGACACGCTCATTCGCGGGCTGGTCCGCCATCTGTCACCCCCCATGGCAGGCGAAGGACCAGTGGCCGAACGGGCCTACCGGGCCGCAAAACGGTCCTACATTCGCATTGGTCGTATTGTTGTCTTTGGGATGGTTATCGTCGCCATTGGGCAATTCTGGGGCATGACTCCTTCCTCCATTGCAAGCGCCGGAGTGGGTCCGCGCCTTGCCGCCTCATTGATGGATTTCTTGTTTGTCATGTCGTTTGGGTACCTGATTTATGAAGCGGTCTCACTTTACATCAACCGCAAACTGGCCGCCGAGCAAACCGCATCAGGGTATGACCCAGACAGCGAAGAAGTTGGCGGTGACGGCGGTGGTGCCGGGGGGTCGCGATTGTCGACTGTGTTGCCGCTGATCTTGGGGGTGTCACGTGCGGCAATTGTAACGATATTTCTATTGCTGGCGCTGACTAACATCGGCGTCGACACCACACCGCTGCTGGCCGGTGCCGGTATCATTGGCCTTGCCATTGGATTTGGGGCGCAAAAGCTGGTGGCGGATGTTGTGTCGGGTGTTTTCTTTTTGATTGATGACGCTTTTCGTACGGGCGAATATGTGACTGTCGAGGGCACCATGGGCACGGTCGAAAAAATCTCAATCCGATCCATGCAGTTGCGCCACCATAAGGGCCCTGTTCACACCATCCCATATGGCGAAATTCCGAAAATTACCAATTTCAGCCGCGATTGGGTGATTATGAAGCTGCGCTTTACCGTGCCGTTTGAAACCGACCCCAACAAGGTCAAAAAGATATTCAAGAAGATCGGTCAGGAAATGCTGGAAGAGCCTGAATTTTCAGGCGATTTCCTGCAACCGTTCAAGTCGCAGGGTGTGTTGGAAATTGATGATGTGGGCATGGTGATCCGGGGCAAGTTTATGGCCAAGCCGGGAAAGCAATTCATGATCCGCAAGGAAATATTCAATCGCGTCAATGCCGCCTTTGCCGAGAATGGTCTGGAATTTGCCCGGCGCGAGGTGCGCGTAGCACTTCCGAGCATGGAACAAGGCCAAACCCTGACCGAAGAGGACCGGACGGCGATTTCTGCGGCGGCGACGCAGGCGGCACAACAACAGCTTGACGACCCGCCCGTAGAGAAAAAATAGCGTGGACCAACCATTGAAGTTTGGCGACAAGGCGCGGCATCGGCCCTTCCCCCCGCGCCGTTCGCCTTGTATGAGACGCGCAACATCTGCAATCCGGGGAATTTCAGACGCATGACCGAACCTGCCATCACCGACGACCTGATCGCCAAGCACGGCTTTACGCCTGATGAATATGCCGAAGTGAAGCGCATCCTGAACCGGGACCCCAATTATACCGAAATGGGCATCTTCTCGGCGATGTGGAACGAGCATTGTTCTTATAAATCCTCAAAGAAATGGCTGCGCACCCTGCCCACGGAAGGGCCACAGGTCATTTGCGGCCCCGGCGAAAACGCAGGCGTGGTGGATATTGGCGATGGGCAAGCGCTGGTGTTCAAAATGGAAAGCCATAATCACCCCTCGTATATTGAGCCTTACCAAGGCGCAGCCACCGGCATGGGCGGCATCCTGCGCGATGTCTTTACCATGGGTGCGCGCCCCATTGCGGCGATGAATGCGCTCAGCTTTGGGCGGCCTGATCACCCCAAGACACGCCAGTTGGTGCACGGTGTGGTTGCGGGTGTGGGCGGCTACGGCAATTGCTTTGGCGTGCCGACCGTGGGCGGTGAAGTCCGCTTTGACGCCGCCTACGATGGCAATTGTCTGGTCAACGCGTTTGCCGCCGGTTTGGCCGACGCCGACAAGATTTTCTATTCCGCCGCTTCTGGTGTCGGCATGCCTGTGGTTTATCTGGGTGCCAAGACGGGCCGTGACGGCGTCGGCGGTGCCACCATGGCCTCGGCTGAATTCGACGACACGATTGAGGAAAAGCGTCCCACCGTGCAAGTCGGCGATCCGTTCACCGAAAAACGCTTGATGGAAGCGACGCTTGAGCTGATGGCAACGGGTGCGGTGATCTCGATCCAAGACATGGGCGCGGCGGGTCTGACCTGTTCTGCCGTGGAAATGGGTGACAAGGGCGGTCTGGGCGTGCGGCTTGATCTGGAAAAGGTCCCGGTCCGCGAGCAAAATATGACCGCCTATGAAATGATGCTGTCGGAATCCCAAGAACGCATGTTGATGGTACTGCGCCCCGAGTTGGAGGCCAAAGCCAAAGCGGTGTTTGACAAATGGGACCTCGATTTTGCCATTGTTGGGGAAACCATTGCCGAAGACCGCTTCCTGATCGTGCTGAATGGCGAGGTCAAAGCGGACCTGCCTTTGTCAAAACTGGCCAGCACCGCGCCCGAATATGACCGCCCGTGGGTCGAAACACCCCCCGCCGCGCCGTTGGCTGATGTGCCGGGGGTTGACCCCATCGACGGGCTGCGCGCGTTGATCTCCGACCCCAACTATGCATCCAAAGCGTGGGTGTTTGAGCAATATGACACCATGGTCATGGGCGACAGTGCGCGCACGCCGGGATTTGGGTCGGGCATTGTGCGGGTGCATGGCACCGACAAGGCGCTGGCATTCACCTCTGACGTGACGCCGCGCTATGTCAAAGCCAACCCGTTTGAGGGTGGAAAACAGGCGGTGGCGGAGGCCTATCGTAACCTCTGTGCCGTGGGCGCGCGGCCCTTGGCGACAACCGACAACATGAATTTTGGCAACCCTGAAAAGCCTGAGATCATGGGCCAGTTTGTCGGTGCCATCAAAGGTATTGCGGCCGCTGTTGCCGCCCTCGATATGCCGATCGTGTCGGGCAACGTGTCGCTCTATAATGAAACCGACGGTACCGGCATTCTGCCAACACCGACCATCGGGGCGGTGGGTCTGTTGGATCACATCGATGACATCATCGGAACTGAGGTCCGCGAAGGTCACGTGGCGCTGGTTTTGGGGGAAACGACGGGTCATCTGGGGCAATCCGCGCTGCTTGCGCAGGTTTTTGGCCGTGTCGAAGGAGACGCGCCGCGTGTGGAGCTTAATGCTGAACGCGCGCATGGCGAATTCATCCGTGCCAATCGGTCGCTGATCAAAGCCTGTACAGACCTGAGTGATGGCGGGTTGGCCCTCGCCGCGTTTGAGTTGGCCGAAAGCGCGGGCGTGGGCGTCACATTGGACGCAGGCGATACACCGACGCTCTTTGGTGAAGATCAGGCGCGTTACCTCATTGCCTGCAACTTTGATCAGGCTGAGGCGTTGATGTCGGCGGCATCAGAGGCAGGTGTGCAACTGACCGCCGTGGGTAAATTCGGCGGTGATCAGGTCAATTTGGGGGGCAATGCGGCATCCTTGGCTGACCTTGCGCAGCTCTATCGCAGTGCTTTTGCCACGACATTCGCTTGACGGCTTCAGCCTGAGGGCTCTTGTCCGGCAGCCATCAGGCGGGCCTTTTCGCCGATGTCATCGGGTTTGGAAATCACCGCAGCAAGTTCTTCGAGCGAGGCAATGGAATGGCCGGCCCGGAAGCTGTCCACATGCGGTAACATCGCGCGTATGCCAGCGGCTTTGGGCGCAAAGCCATCCCAGCGCAAAAGCGGGTTTAGCCAAATCAGCCGCCGTGCCGTCAGATGTAACCGCTGCATCTGACGCGCCAGATCATCGGGTGCATCGCGGTCCAGACCGTCCGTGATCAGCAGCACAACGGCACCCTGTCCCATGACGCGGCGTGACCAGTCGCGGTTGAACGCCTCAATGCTCGCCCCAATGCGGGTGCCGCCTTCCCAATCCTGCGCCTGCGCACCCGCCGCCGCCAATGCCGCATCGACATCGCGGGTGGCCAGATGCCGGGTGATGTTGGTCAGCCGCGTACCAAAGGTAAACGCATGCACCTGCGCCCAGCCCGCCCCCTGCGCGTTTGAGACCGCGTGCAGAAAATGCAGAATGACGCGACTGTATTGGCTCATTGAGCCGGAAATATCGCAGAGCACCACCAGATTGGGATACCGCGGGCGCGGTGTTTTGAACGCAAGCTTGTGCATCTCGCCGCCCTTGCGCAAGGCGCTGCGCAACGTCCGGGCGGCATCAATGCGGCCCCGGCCCGACGCCATGCTGCGCCGCGATGGCAAGGGTTTGACGGGCAATTCAAGCCGCGCCAGCACGCGTTTGGCTTGCGCCATTTCCGCCAAGCTCATTTGTTCAAAATCAAGCGTGCGCAGTCGTTCAGCCGCCGACATGGTCAGGCTTGCATCAACTTCAATCAGCGCATCCTCTTCGGGGGTTTCCGCCTCATTGTCCTGAGGCGGTGCCTCTGCCCCATCCAAGAGCGCCTCAGCCGCGCGTTTTTCTGCCGCTTGTGCCGGGCGGTCTTCTTGTACACCCCGAATGGCGGGCAGCATCGCGGCCATCATATGCTCCAGATACCGCGGATCGCGCCAGTAGAGCCTGAAAAGTTGCGCAAAAACCGTGCGGTGTTCGGGACGGTTCACGAAACAGGCGTGCAGCGTCCAATAAAAGTCGCGTTTGTTGCTGAACCCAGCGGCCTCAACTGCACGTATCGCGTCGATCACCCGGCCCGGCCCAATGGGCAGGCCAGCACGGCGCAGCGCACGGGCGAAATGGGTGATGTTGCCCGCAAGCTTCGGGTCATCGGGAAGGTTGAGAGGAAGATGTTCAGCCATGCTGGCTGATTGGAGGCTCTGCCTCCAAACCTCCGGGAATGTTTAAGGCCAAAAAGAAGGTCATGCAGGCGTAAGCGACGCTTTGGCCTGATCGAGGATGCGCTTGGCCTCTGATCCATGGAGTTTTGCAATGTCGTCTTGGTATTTCAGGATCGCGCCAAGAGTGTCAGCAATGACTTCGGGGCTGAGCGTAGTCACATCAAGAGCCAGCAGACATTTGGCCCAATCGATGGTTTCGGCCACGCCAGGTTTTTTGAACAGGTCTTCGGTGCGCAAATGTTGGACGAAAGCCACGACCTCGCGGCTGAGGGTTTCGGCAGCTTCGGGCGCGCGGGCAGTTAGAATTTCCATTTCACGGTCGAAATCGGGGTAGTCCACCCAGTGATAGAGGCACCGGCGTTTCAGTGCGTCATGCACTTCGCGGGTGCGGTTGGAGGTCAGGATCACGATAGGGGGTTCTGGTGCTTTGATGGTGCCAAGTTCGGGGATTGTCACTTGAAAGTCGCTCAAAGCCTCAAGCAGAAACGCCTCAAACGGGGCATCGGTGCGGTCCAACTCATCAATCAGCAGGATCGGTGCGCCGTTTTCATCAGGCCGCATGGCTTGCAACAAAGGCCGCTCAATCAGGAAATCATCGCTGAAAAGCTGGGTGTTGAGATCAGCGCTGTTTGCGCCCCCTGACGCTTCTGCCGTGCGGATCGCAACCATTTGGGCCGGGAAATTCCATTCGTAAACGGCGGAAGAGGCATCAAGCCCCTCGTAGCATTGCAGACGGATCAGACGGCGACCAAGGCCAGCGGCAAGTGCCTTGGCGATCTCGGTCTTGCCGACGCCGGCCTCGCCCTCAAGAAACAGCGGGCGTCCCAGTTTCAGGCTGAGAAACACCACCGTGCCGAGAGCGCGGCCGCAAATATAGCCCTGATCGCTCAGCATCTTCTGCACACCATCAATGCTGGATATATCGGTCATAAAGGTCCCCTTAGCCCCCAAAGTGCATCTGCGGGCCGCAAGGTCAAGAGACTGATTGGCCGATATGTCACGCTTGGCACCGTCCCGGCCTGTGTGATTGACGCGATTCCGCCGCCCTGTCATAATCTTAACGAATTAATAGAGGTCACGGGGCATGTTTCCCCGACCCAGAGGCGGACATGAGACAGAGCGACCATATCCTTCTAAACGGATGGCCCCCATTGAGTGGTACGTGTTGATATGCGCATCACTGCCGTCACGTGTGTCAAGAACGAGGGGCCGTTCCTGTTGGAATGGATTGCGTTTCACCGCGTCATCGGGGTGACGGACTTTCTGTTTTATTCCAACGATTGTTCGGATGCGACGGATACCTTGCTGGACAAACTGCAAGAGCATGGGATTGTCGCACACCAGCCCAACCCTGCGACCAACCGCAACTATCAGATGCAGGCGCTGAAAGCGGCGCGGCGGCATCCGCTGATTAAAAATGCCGACTGGGTCTGGGTGGCGGATGTGGACGAGTTTTTGAACATACATGTGGGCGATCATACGATCCCGGCGCTGATCGACGCCTGCCAGCGACCAAAAGCGATTTCGATCACTTTTCAGTTTTTCGCAAGTGACGGGATTGAGACGTATGAGGATGCCCCGGTGATCAGCCAGTTCTTGCACAGCCATAACCCCGACATTTGGTGTGCAGAGACCGCGATTGAGGTCAAAAGCCTTGTGCGCGGTGATTTTCCACTCGATTATTACGGTGCGCATCGCCCGTTTCATGATGACGCCAAGGAGCAGCCCGCCTGGACCGATGGGTCTGGTCGCGCGGTCCCTGCCCCCTTCCGCCGCTGTGCCAACAAACGCCGTATCCGGGCGTTTCCGGCCAAGGGCGCGCGGCAGTTTGCGACGCTCAATCACTATGCGTTGCGGTCGCTCGACAGCTATCTGGTGAAAAATGACCGTGGCGATGTGAACCGCGAACACCGGGCGTTTGATGACACATATTGGCGCGAACGTAATGATGCGGCCTATTTCGATGACAGTATTCTGCGCTACGCAGAATCGTTGAGGGCGCAGATGGACCGCCTTAAGGCGTTGCCGGGTGTGGGCGCATTGCACGAGGAGGCTGTGGGGCTGCATAAGGCGAAGCGCGACGCGTTGCTGGCACAAGACAGCTACCGCGAGATGCAGACGCAATTGCGCGGTGCGAACCGCTATTCTGCCGCTGAAGCCGCGATTATCGAAGAGATTGCAGCCCTATGAACCGCCTGCGCATCATCAATCTGGGCCTGCCCAAGACCGGCACAACCACGCTGACGGATGCGCTGCGCCAAGCCGGGCTGACAGTAGCGGATTGGAAAATCCGGCGGGGTCAATCAAAACGTAACGACATCATCGGCGAACATGTCGGCAAGATCATCTATGCTGATTATTTTGACAGCGGTGATCCGCTGGCGCGGCTGGATGAGTTCGACATGATCAATGAAATGAGCGCCGTGCGCCATGACCGCAGTCTGTGGCCGCAAACCGATTGGGGGCTTCTCGCTGCCATTCAAGATCATCATCCGAACGTCAAATTTCTGATGACCTACCGCGATCCGGCCAAAGCGGCCAACAGCATGATGCGCTGGAACAATCTGGGCAAACGCCGCCTGCCGATGGCCGACATCCCCGGATTGCCACGCAGGTTTGGCGCGTCTGAGGATGAATTGGCGCGCTGGCTTGAGGGGCATTTCAAATTTTGCCGCCGGGTGTTTCAGGGCTGCGATAATTTTCTGGAATACGATATTGAGGATGCAGATGCCCAAGGCAAAATCGCCGGGTATCTGGGCATTGACCTGCCGTGGTGGGGTCAAAGCAATGTTGGCAGGCCCGCAGATGCGGAAAAGGTGACCTAGATGCGGCTGACCCTTCTTATTGGCCCGACAGAAACGGCTGCGGCACGGTTTCGGTCGCTGTTGAAACAAAAGGCGGCACTGCTCCTGAAACAAGGCATATATGCGCCAGAGTGGAACCACGTGCGCCTCTATGCCGCTTGCGCGGAGCCCGACGAAATTGGCGTGCTGCGTTTCAAACGCGGGATGGACAGCCCGTTGGTACAACGCACGTTGACAAGTGAGTTTGAGGCACTGATCCCCAAGGAACTGGCCGAGGTAAAGGCCGATCATGTGGTAGTTGCTGCGGCGCAATTGGGCAATCTGCTGTCGCGGCCGGCGGAACTGGCGCGCCTTAAGGCGCTGTTAGAACCGCATTTCGACGACATCCAGATTGTTGCGCATATTGACGAACAGGCGCGCCTGCTGGTGCAGCATTATACCTATGCGGTGATCGAAGGGCGTCGTCAGCCGCTGGCACAGGAAATTGAACTTGCGGGTGAAAAGGACTGGTGGCAGGGCGCATTGGCGCGACGCGGCAAGAATGAACTGTTCTTTGGTCTGTTTAATGACATTCAGCACCCGGCCTTCTGGCTCGATTACAAGCATATGCTTGATATGTGGGAAGGGGCCTTTGGTAAGGGCAATGTGACCTTGCGCCCGCTGGCTATGGCGCATCTGGATTCTGAACAGGGCGTGGATGAATTGGCGGATGTGCTGGGATTGTCCACAAGCTTGGGCAAGGTCGATTTTGACAATCCGCCAATGCCGCGCGCCGAGGCCTGGGTGACCCGGATGCGTCAATTCAATGATGTATTGATCAAATATATGCAGGCGCATGATATGCTCTGCCCTCGGGATCTGTGGCAACAGATGCTCAGCGGGATCAAGGTCGATGGGGCACCAATGGAGCCAGGCAGCCTTGTGCCCGTGTCCAAACATTTCAAGTCGGCAAATGCGGCTTTGATCAAGGTTTTCCCTGATTTGAAAGAGGCCCTGAAACCAGACGCGCCGCTTGCACCGTGGGAGGAAGCCGACCCCAAATTTGGGTTCCGCGCCACACAATATCTGGCCGCGTATGGCCACCGCATCCGCGCCGACGCAACGCCCATTGCCGAAAAGCGCGCCGAAGCGGCAAAAGTCAAAAAAGCATCCGCCAAATTTGACGATCTACTCATGGACGGTGCCGAAACAGACGCGGAAAAAGACGCCAACATCCGGCTGCTCAATCGGGTCAAGGTCAACCACCAGATGGTCCTCAGCACACAGTTCAGACCGCACAACAATCTCGGTGCTGTGAATGAAGAAGAACTGGGCGCGGCCTATACCCCTGCCCCTGCGCGCGCCCTCAAACCCGGCTCCACCGGCAATGTCATTGTCGGCTGCATGAAAAACGAGGCCCCTTATATCGTTGAATGGATCGCCTATCACCGCGCAATTGGGGTCGATAATTTCCTGATTTACACCAACGATTGTACAGACGGCACCGATGAGGTGCTGGGGCGGTTGCAGGACATGGGCGTGCTGCAACACCGCAACAATGACAATTGGAAGGGCAATTCGCCCCAGCAATATGCGTTGAACCAAGCGCTAGAGGAACCGGTGATCCAAAACGCCGACTGGATCATTCACATCGACGTCGATGAGTTTATGAACGTGCGCACCGGCAATGGGACGCTTGATGATCTCTTTGCCGCAGTGCCCGATGCCACCAACATCGCGATGACATGGCGGCTTTTTGGTCATAACGGCGTGACCCGGCTGAGCGATGATTTTGTGATCGAACAATTCGACACCTGCGCGCCTAAATACTGCCCCAAGCCGCACACCGTCTGGGGCTTTAAGACCATGTTCCGCAACATCGGGGCTTACGCCAAAATTTCGTGCCACCGCCCGAACAAGCTTGAGGAATCCTTTGAAAACAAGGTGAAATGGGTGAATGGATCGGGTCAGGATATGACACGTGATGCCGCCCACAATGGCTGGCGATCGTCCAAGAAAAACGTCGGTTATGACCTTTTGCAACTCAACCACTATGCACTGCGATCAGCGGAATCGTTCCTCATTAAACGTCAACGGGGCCGCGCCCTGCATGTGGATCGGTCCATCGGGATCAACTATTGGATCCGCATGGATTGGTGTGATTTTCGCGACATTACCATCAAACGCAACGTGCCAAGGGTGCGCACTGAATACGATGCGCTGATGGCCGATACAAAGCTCAAAAAGTTCCACCAACAAGGCTTGGACTGGCACCGTGCCAAGGCCCGCGAATTGCACGGCATGCCGGAATTCAGCGACCTTTATAAACAAGCGTTGGATGTTAAGCTGAACGAAACCGAACGGGTGGCCTATGCGCTGTCCTTGGATATGGAGAGTTAAAGATGGATGGAAACGCGATGGCGGACGAAACCCAGAAACCGACCGCCGCCTTTATCACCTCAAGGGGCATGAAATTTCCCAACCATGCGGACATTATCAAGGGCCGCGTGCGGTCACTGCTGCGAAAAAATGCGTATGAACAAAAGGAATCCGAGGCCGCGCTGCGGGTCGTGAAAGAAGGCGATGTTGTCATCGAACTGGGCGCTGGCATCGGGTATATGTCGACGCTCGTCGCCTCCAAGCGCAAGATCAAATCGGTGCATTCATTTGAAGCAAACCCTCATTTGATCCCCTATATCCAACAGGTACACGCCGCCAATGGGCTCACCAACGCCCATGTTACCAACGCCATTTTGGGCAGCCGCAAAGGCACGGTTGATTTCTATGTGCGCGACAACCTGCTGGGGTCGTCGATGGCTGTGCTTAAGGGCGAAGTCGACCCGCCCAGTACCAAGGTTGACGTGTTGAACGGCAAGACCGTGTTCAAGGACATCGGTGCAAACGTGCTGATCTGCGACATTGAAGGGGCCGAGGTTGATCTGATCCCATCCCTTGATCTGACCGACCTGCGCGCCGCGATCATCGAATTGCATCCCCAATGGATCGGTCCCGAAGGTGTGAATAAAGTGTTCAAAGCGTTCATGGACGCCGGATTGGCCTATTATCACCGCGGGTCCACAAACAAGGTTGTGTGTTTCCGCACAGATTGGTGATCTGTTGACCCACCTTGCCCTTTTATGTGTCCGCAACGAGGGCGCGTTTTTGCTCGAATGGCTGGCCCATCACCGCGCGGTGGGCTTTGATGGTTTTGTTGTGTTTTCCAACAATTGTGACGATGGCACAGATACCCTGCTCGACCGCCTGGACGACATGGGGCTGATCACCCATGTCCGCAACGACGGCCCCTTCGACAAAGGTGGTATTCAATTCACCGCGCTGAAAGCCGCCGCAAAAATGGATCAGATCAAGCAAGCCGAATGGGTTTTGCCACTGGACGTGGACGAGTTTGTTAACATTCACACAGGCGATCATACGCTGGATGCCCTGCACGCCGCGCTCCCCGATGCCACCGCGATCACCCTTACTTGGCGGCTCTTTGGTGCATCCGGTCAGGTCCGCTATCAAGACACGCCCGTCACTGCCACGTTCACCCGCTGCGCCCCTGTCGTGTTGCATTGGCCATGGCGATCGGCGATGTTCAAGACACTTTATCGCAACGATGGCACCTATAAAAAACCCGGCGTGCACCGGCCCCGCGACCCCGATAAATCGCGTCTGGATCAGGCAAAATGGTTTGATGGCCATGGCCGCCCCCTGCCCGATCAGTTCAAGACCAAGCGCATATTTTCCAATTTTGGTCGCGACAATTATGGGCTGGTGCAGCTCAACCATTATCCGCTGGGCGCGCTCGAATCTTATGTGCTCAAGGCCGACCGGGGGCGCGCGGTACATTCCGACCACCTTCTGGGCCTCGACTACTGGGTTGAGCGCAATTTCAACACCGACGAAGACACCTC
>TARA_R110002110_G_scaffold293407_17_pt1 | contig 13887 bp, 10 predicted proteins | sample TARA_R110002110 | Tara Oceans TARA_R110002110 (sample SAMEA4397330) | marine metagenome | biome: Polar Biome; feature: [SRF] surface water layer (ENVO:00010504); material: water (ENVO:00002006), including particulate matter (ENVO:01000060) such as... | depth 5 m
AACGAGGCCCCGCCCAGAACATGGGCCGCAAGCGCGCCGTTGGGGTAGAGCCGCATCTCACGCGGGCCGAACAGCAGGCCAGGATCGCCGATGTCATGCACGGCCTGCACCTGTTCAGGGCTGAGTTTCTTGCGCAGCCACAGGAACGAGCGGCCATCGGTAAAGCGGCGTTCGAGATCGGCGGCGTTCATGTCGGGGAAGATCACGGCAAGCTCGCGGGCGGCGCGGGCCGGATCGACCATCTGTTTGGTCTGGGCGTAGAGGGAAAAGGTTGACAGGTTCGTCGCCAGAATCCGGCCGTTGCGGTCGGTGATGTCGGCGCGCAACGCCGAGATTCCGCTGCCCAGACCGGCGCTGCGGGGCTCGGAAGGTTCGGACGCGGCCTCCAGCCCCATGCGCGCACCTACAACGGTAAAGGCGGCAAAGAAGGCCAGGCCGAGGATCAGCAAGCGGCCTTCGGCGCGGTTGGTTGCCCGGGCGCGGCTGTCTTCGGCACGCAGGCGGATGTTCTCACGCTCGATATGGTCGGGGTTTTCGCCCTTTGCGCGGGCTTCGAGAATGCGGGCCAGCGGGCGAAGCGGCGTACGGGTCATAGCGGGTCGACCTTGTCGTTTTCGATGCGGCCGACCGCATCCAGCGGATTGGACAGTTGCGGCGCACCGGCCGAAGCCGGATCTTGCGTGGCATCAGGGGCTACGGGATAGACAACCTGATCAACACGGCCGAATTGCGCGGACTCCAGCGGCAGCAGACCCAGGGCGTCAAAGTTCAGCACGGCAAGGTCGCGCAACCGCTCGGGCCGGTTGAGATAGGCCCATTCGGCCTTTTGCTGCGCCAGCGACTCGCGCAAGATGGCGATTTCGTCCTGGATCCTACCCACCTCCCGGATCGACGCCTGCGTGGTGTAGTTTTCACGGTAAGCCCAGAAAGCCAGTGCTATCAACGACAAAGCAGTCAGGACATAAAGCAGGGGGCGCATCAGCGGCGTCCTTTTCTTGCGGTCGGATTGGGTTTTGTACGCGGTGGCCTGTCAGAACGGCCCGGCAGGACCGGCACCCCGAGCGCCAACAGTTCGGCGTGGCCTGCCGGGGCCGTGGTGCGGCGGCCGATCCGCAGTTTGGCAGAGCGCGAACGCGGGTTTCCGGCCAGCTCCGCTTCATCCGGGGCCACGGCCTTGCGGGTCATCAGGGTGAAACTGGCGGTGTCTTCGACGCGGGCCGGGGTGTAGCGGTTGGTCTGGGCGTCATTGCCCGAGCGATTCTGGAAAAACCGTTTTACAATGCGGTCTTCGAGGCTGTGAAAGGTGACGACCGCCAGCACACCACCGGGTCTGAGCGCCCGCTCGGCGGCCTCCAGCCCCTCGGCCAGCTCTGTGAATTCCGTATTGACCGCAATGCGGATCGCCTGAAAACTGCGGGTCGCCGGGTGGCTTTGCCCCGGCTTGGGGCGCGGCAGGCATTTGGCAACGATTTCGGTCAGTTGTATCGTTCTGGTGATCGGCCCCACCGCGCGGGCGGCGACAATGGCGCGGGCAATACGGCGCGAGGCGCGCTCTTCGCCGTAGTGGAACAAGATATCGGCCAGATGCTCCTCCGGGGCGGTATTGACCAGATCGGCGGCGGATTGGCCTGCCTGGGCCATGCGCATGTCCAGCGGCCCGTCCTTGGCAAAGGAAAAGCCGCGCGCCGCCTGATCAAGCTGCATCGAGGACACGCCAAGGTCGAGCACGACCCCATCGAGAAGGTCGTCGCAATAGCTGTCGAGCGCCGAGAAATTCCCGGCCACAAGGCGCAGACGGCCGCCGTAATCGCCAGCCCAGGCGGCGGCCATTTCCAATGCAAGGGGGTCACGATCCACACCGGTGACGGTTGCGGCCCCGGCGTCGAGCAAGGCGCGCGCGTATCCCCCTGCCCCGAAGGTGCCGTCAAGCCAATGGCCGGATACCGGGGCGGCGGCCTCTATCAAGGGGCGGATCAGTACCGGAACGTGCGGCGCGGCCACACCGGGGGGCACTGGCGGGCGATCGGCGTTCTGATCGCGGTGTTCCAAGGCCTATACCCCCGGATCGAGGTCGCCGATCAGCGACAGGACATCAACGCCGTCAGGCAGGTCTTCTTCTTCTTCGTCGAGGCCGCCGTTCACCTGTTCATAAGTGTCGCGGCGCCAGATCTGGAAACGGTCGAGCGTGCCGGCAAAGGCGGTCTCGACCGCGCCGTCAAAGGCAATCTTGTCGCGGACCTTCTGCGGCAGAACGATACGCCCGTCGTCATCAATCTCGACGGTCAGCGAGCGCGTGATCAGGTCACGTTCCGCGATCTTACGCTTGGTGGAGCCGAGGGGAAGCTTTTGCACGCGGCGGGCAATCTCGTCTGCGCCGCGCTGGGTGTAACATTCGGCATATTGCCGGGATTTGCCGCCGTAAACCATGACAATGCGGGTGCGCGGGAAATCGGTCGAGGGCGGGTCACCGGCATCAAGAACACGGCGGAAGGCCGCCGGGATGGAGACCCGCGCCTTGCTGTCTACCTTCTGGTAGTATTCGCCTCTGAAGTCCTCGGACACGGTATTTTGTTCCTTGCACCCTTTGTATGTTCATGGCCCGGCAGTCTGGCCTGGTGGTCTGGCCTGGTGGTCTGGCCTGGTGGTCTGGCCCGGAAATGACAACGGCGGATCGCGCTGCTGCCACCGCCCGATCCGCCGCCCTGTCCCGTTGCCGGGCATTCCGACTGCGCGCGCCACCTGGGGGGATGTCTGCTCGCTCGCGCGTCGAATTTCGTTCGGAAGCAATAAGCGGTTGCCTGTATGAGCCTGCTTGGTCGCCTTGTTCGAGGTCTTTGGTGTCGCCTCTTTTTTTCGTGACCGCTTTTGCTTCCGTGTCTAAGGGATGACATGGGAAATCGTGGGAAGCAACGAAAAACTTTGAAAGAATCGCACCACATCTTGTTTTCATCAAGGCAGAGAAACAGAATATTGTGGCGATATTGCGTTAGCTCGTGCTACTTATGGCAGAATAAAGTAAGCCACATACCATATATGGTGGGAAAAATGCCATTCCATAAACTCCCACCAATTCCCGGGTAGAGTCATTTTTTTTGCTGAAAACCTTGGCGCCACCCCCAGAAGCCGCGAATTATCCGGCTCATAGGCCACAGATTCGTCAAAAAGTGATTCGGAATCGAACCTGGATCGACTTCGCGGCTATTTTTCCGGGACCGGATAGGCTCGTGGCGGTTGTTTCCCATGAAATCCCGCCAACGTGCTGTCGCATCCGGTACTCAGGCCATGCCGCCGGCAACCAGACGTTCGGCAAGCCTTGCGTAGGCCTCGGCGGCCGGCCCCTCGCCCAGGGCAATCGGGGTGCCGGAATCGCCCGCAAGCCGGACCTCGAGATCGAGCGGCAACTCGCCCAGGAAGGGCAGGCCCTGGGCCTTTGCCTCGGCAGCGACACCACCATGACCGAACAGATGCGCCTCCAGCCCGCAACCGGGGCAGACATAGGTGGACATGTTTTCGATCAGTCCCAGCACCGGGGTTTTCAGTTTGACGAACATGTCCAGCGCGCGGCGGGCATCGAGCAACGCCACATCCTGCGGGGTGGACACGACAATCGCGCCGGTAAGTTGCGTGCGCTGGCACAGCGTCAGTTGAATATCCCCCGTGCCCGGCGGCAGGTCGATCAGCAGCACATCCAGCCTGCCCCATTCGACCTGGGTCAGCAGTTGTTGCAGCGCGCCCATGATCATCGGGCCACGCCAGACCACTGCCTCGGCCTCTTTCAGCATCAGTCCGATCGACATCACGGTGACACCATGGGCCTGCAACGGGATGATGGTCTTGCCGTCGGGCGAGGCCGGGCGTTTGGAGACCCCCATCATGCGTGGCTGCGAGGGGCCGTATATATCGGCATCGAGCAGACCGACACGCCGCCCCTGTTTGGCCAGCGCCACGGCGAGGTTCGACGACACGGTCGATTTGCCGACACCGCCTTTGCCCGAGCCGATGGCAATGATCCGGTCGATCCCCGGCAGGCGCGCGGGGCCCCCTTGTTGCGGCGTCGGGTGCTGGCCAATCTTGATGGCGGGGGCCTTTGCCGCCGGCCCGTGGGCGGTGATGACGATCTGAACATCCGTAACGTCAGGGAATGCGCGCAGCGCCGCCTCGGCCGCAGCCTTGGCAGGGGCCAGCGCACGCGCGGCCTCGGGGCTTTCCGCCTCGATCACGAATTTCACCGCTCCTTGCGCAACCGTCAGTGCCCGAATCAAATCCCGCGACCTCAGATTGCTTCCGTCCGGCAGCACAACGCCGGACAATACCTTCATCACTGTGTCACGATCTGTCGCCATGATTTTTCGTCCTTTCCAATTTCGCATCCCAAGTTCACTTTCTACAACCAAAGGGCAAGCCCGCGTTCGCCATTTGCTCAAACTTCAGGCGAAGCGACTGTTTACGTGACGTAAATTAACCTTGCCAGCCATGCCGTTGCTGCATGGCAGCATTGCAGACGCAAAGCATTGTGCAGCCGCAGCAATTGCCCCATGTTACCCCTAACAGCGCAACAGACAGCGCCTGTACCAAAAGAAAGACGAGGCTCAATATGGCTTATATCAATGCATCCCGTGCCGCTCATGTAACGCTGGCAGATCGCTTCGCGGCCCTTGTGAAATCGGTCCGCGAAAGCCTGCGCCGCCGCAATGTGTTCCTGGCGACCAAGCGCGAGTTGAACCAGCTTTCCAACCGCGAGTTGGCGGATCTCGGCATCAGCCGGTCGATGATCACCCGCATCGCCCTTGAAGCCGCCTACGGCAAGTAACATATCTTCGGCAAGGCCCAATCCTCCTCCCTTGGGCTTTTGCCAAACGGCGGCACTTTCTCCTCCTCCCTGGTGTCGTCGTCTTTTCTTCGGAAGCATTCCATTCGCTTCCACCCGGTGTACCTGAAGGCTCCTCCTCCTCCCTGAGCCTTGAGGAACCAGCGGCGGCCCCTATCCTCCTCCCGGGGGTCGCCGCTCAAAGAATTCGCGCCCTGGCCTAGTGCCAGTCCGCATCGAGACAGCTGGCCCTACCTCCTCCCGGGGCCGGATGTGAGCGTGGTGCCTTCCTCTCCTCCTCCCTGGAAGGCACCGCAAAACGACCGATGGCCCCACCTCCTCCCGGGGTTGATCGTGACAGCGGCGCTTTCCTATCCTCCTCCCTGGAAAGCGCCGCCAGGAATTCTGCGGGCCGCCCTCATTGCGGGGCCCGCCATCCAGATGCAGCGGCACCCCCTCCTCCTCGCTGGGTGCCGCCGCACTGTTGCGCAAAGGATTGCGCAACCGAGCCCCCCCGCCCCATGGGACTGATACCGCTGCCAGCCCGCGGCGCAGATGCTGCGTGATGGGTTGTGTCGACAATAGCCGAACTCAAAGCACGCCCCCGCGCCTGGCGCCGTCAGTCCCTGCAACAGCCGCCTGTGCCTCAGGGCACAAGCAATGCGGATGTCATGCCGCCTTCGGCGAGGATATTTCCAAACAGATGATGGGGACCGGAGCGCTTTGTGATCCGCCCTGTTTTCGGAAAAAAATACCCGCGGACCGGCGTCCGCCCCGCGCGGCAGCGCAAGAAAAAAGGCTTGCGCCGCAGGTGCACCGCTTGATGACAGATCAAAAAGGCAGGTCGTGCGCCTCGGCGGCGGCGATGACAAAGCCCGCGACAACCTTCTTGGGGCCGGCCTTGTCGAAATTGACATCCAGCTTGTCGCCCTCGATCGCCTCGATCGTGCCATAGCCGAATTTCTGGTGGAACACCCGGTCGCGCAGGGTGAAGGACGACACCGCCGCGAGGTCGATCACCGTATTTTTTGCATCCCGCGGCTGGGCCAAGGGGCGGTTGCCCGCGCGTTCCTGCATGCGCCGCCAGCCGGGAGAATTGTAGACATCGGCATTCGCCGCGCGCTCTTCGATTTTTGGCGCAGGCGCCGCGGCCCCGAAGCCACCACCGTAAAGGCCGGGCGGTGTCAGCACATCAACATGTGCGACGGGCAACTCATCAATGAAGCGGCTGGGAAGCTGGCTTTGCCACTGGCCATAGACCCGGCGATTGGCGGCAAAAGAGATTGTGCACAGCGTTTCGGCGCGGGTGATCCCGACATAGGCGAGGCGGCGCTCTTCCTCGAGACCCTTCTGCCCGCTTTCATCCATGCTGCGCTGCGACGGGAACAGCCCGTCTTCCCAGCCCGGCAGGAACACCACCGGAAACTCCAGCCCCTTGGCGGCGTGCAGCGTCATGATGCTGACTTTCTCGGTCGCCTCTTCGCTCTCGTTTTCCATGATGAGTGAGACGTGTTCGAGAAATCCCTGAAGGTTTTCAAACTGTTCCAGTGCCTTGACCAGTTCTTTCAGATTCTCGAGCCGTCCCGGCGCCTCGGGCGTTTTGTCGTTTTTCCACATCGCGGTATAGCCGCTCTCGTCCAGCAGCGATTCGGCCAGTTCAATGTGGTTATAGTCCGGCCTCAGCGTGGCTTCGTGCCAACGGTCCATGCCCTCGACAAAGCCGCGCAATTGCCCTGCCCCTTTGCCCGTGATGCCGCCTTGTGCCAGCAGGGCGCGCGCGCCGTCGAGCAGCGGCACCCCGGCTTCGCGCGCCGCGCGCTGGATGTTTAACTGCGCCTTGTCGCCGAGGCCGCGTTTGGGGGTATTGACCACCCGCTCGAACGCGAGATCGTCGGCGGGGCTGACGGCGAGGCGAAAATAGGCCATCGCGTCGCGGATCTCCAGCCGCTCGTAAAAGCGCGGGCCGCCGATGACGCGGTAGGGCAGACCGATGGTCAGGAAGCGGTCTTCGAACGCGCGCATCTGATGCGACGCCCGCACGAGGATCGCCATGTCATCGAGGCTTTGCGGCCCGAGGTTGCGGGTGCCGCGATGCAGGCTTTCAACCTCGTCACCGATCCAGCGCGCCTCTTCCTCGCCATCCCAATGACCGATCAGGCGGACCTTCTCGCCGTCTTCGCGGTCGGTCCACAGCGTCTTGCCCAAGCGGTCCGAATTGGCCGCGATGATGCCCGAAGCCGCCGCCAGGATATGCGGGGTCGAGCGGTAGTTCTGTTCCAGCCGCACGACATGCGATCCGGGAAAATCCGCCTCGAACCGCAGGATATTGCCGACTTCGGCACCGCGCCAGCCATAGATCGACTGATCGTCATCGCCGACGCAGCAGATGTTGCGGTGCCCCTGCGCCAGCAGCCGCAGCCAGAGGTATTGCGCGACGTTGGTGTCCTGATACTCGTCGACCAGGATATATTTGAACCAGCGCTGATACTGCGCCAGAATATCGGGGTGGGCCTGAAACAGCGTGACGGTGTGCAGCAAGAGGTCGCCGAAATCGGTGGCGTTGAGGGTTTTCAGACGCTCCTGATAGGCGGCGTAAAGTTCGGTTCCGCGGTTGTTATAGGCCGATGCCTCAGACAACGGCACCTTTGACGGCGTCCAGGCGCGGTTTTTCCAACTGTCGATCACCCCGGCGAGCAGGCGGGCGGGCCAGCGTTTTTCGTCGATATTGGTGGCGGCGATCAACTGTTTCAGCAGGCGCAGTTGATCGTCGGTATCGAGAATCGTGAAGTTCGATTTCAGGCCCGCCAGTTCAGCATGACGACGCAAGATCTTGACCGAGATCGAGTGGAAGGTGCCCATCCAGGGCATACCCTCGATGCTTTGCCCCATCATCTGCGCCACGCGGTTTTTCATTTCGCGTGCGGCTTTGTTGGTGAAGGTGACGGCCAATATCTCGTTCGGGCGGGCCTTGGCGGTGTTGAGCATATGCACAATGCGGGTGGTCAGCGCCTTGGTCTTACCGGTTCCCGCACCCGCCAGCATCAGCACCGGGCCATCCATCGCCAGCACGGCGGCGCGCTGTGCCGGGTTCAGCCCGTCGAGATACGGGGCCGGGCGTGCGGCCATGGCCTGCTGGCTGAGCGGCACCGCCGCCTCGAACGCATCGTTTTCGTCAAATCTGTTCATGGCCGCAGTATAGCCAGGTTTCCGGCAAGGGAAAGAATTGTTCGCCTATTGTTCCTGATGTTTTTTGCCGTCGGCGCAAAGATCCGCAGTCCGGCGTTGGCGATGCCCGCGCACGCACCCCCAAAAACCGCCGGATTGCCGCAAACCGATTGTGTGATTGGACAGAGAAGGTGAATTCTTTCACAAATGTAACAGAATCGTGTTTCCCGGCCTTGCGCTGCAATGCAGCGCCCCTAAAGTGCGGCAGCATATTCCAACCTGTATGGGGGACCGACAGCATGGCTGAATTCCGCAAGATCCTAATTGCCAACCGCGGCGAAATCGCCATCCGCGTGATGCGTGCTGCCAACGAGATGGGCAAGAAAACCGTCGCGGTCTATGCGGAAGAAGACAAGCTGAGCCTGCACCGCTTCAAATCGGACGAGGCTTACCGGATCGGTGAAGGGATGTCGCCCGTCGGGGCCTACCTCAGCATCCCCGAAATCATCCGCGTCGCCAAGATGGCGGGGGCCGATGCCATCCACCCCGGCTATGGCCTGCTGTCGGAAAACCCCGATTTTGTCGACGCCTGCGATGCCGCTGGTATTGCCTTTATCGGCCCCAAAGCCGCGACGATGCGCGCGCTTGGCGACAAGGCCAGTGCGCGGCATGTGGCGATTGAGGCCGGGGTTCCGGTGATTCCGGCAACGGGCGTGCTGGGCGATGACATGGCCGCGATCAAGGCCGAGGCCACGGCAATTGGCTTTCCGCTGATGCTCAAGGCATCGTGGGGCGGCGGTGGCCGCGGCATGCGGGCGATCAACAACGTCGAAGAGCTGCCCGACATGGTGCGCGAAGGCCGGCGCGAGGCCGAGGCCGCCTTTGGCAATGGCGAGGGGTTCCTCGAAAAGATGATCATCCGCGCCCGCCACGTCGAGGTGCAGATACTGGGCGACAAGCACGGCAATATCTACCATCTGTATGAGCGCGACTGTTCGGTGCAGCGCCGCAACCAGAAGGTCGTCGAGCGTGCACCCGCCCCATACCTGACAGACGCCCAACGCGCCGAGGTCTGCGAGTTGGGCCGCAAGATCTGTGCCCATGTCGGCTATGAATGTGCCGGGACCGTCGAATTCCTGATGGATATGGATGACGACAAGTTCTATTTCATCGAGGTCAACCCGCGTGTCCAGGTCGAACATACCGTCACCGAAGAAGTCACCGGCATCGACATCGTCCAGGCGCAGATCCGCATTGCCGAGGGCAAAACCCTGGCCGAGGCAACCGGCGCGGCATCCCAGGCAGATGTGACATTGTCGGGCCATGCGCTGCAATGCCGGGTGACGACCGAAGACCCGCAGAACAACTTCATCCCCGATTACGGCCGCCTGACGGCCTACCGCTCGGCCACCGGCATGGGCATTCGCCTCGATGGCGGCACGGCCTACGCGGGCGGGGTGATCACGCGCTATTATGACAGTCTGCTGGTCAAGGTCACAGCCTGGGCGCAGACCCCGGAAAAGGCGATTGCCCGGATGGACCGTGCGCTGCGCGAATTCCGCATCAGGGGGGTGTCAACCAACATCGCCTTTGTCGAGAACCTGCTGAAGCATCCGACATTCCTAGACAACACCTACACCACCAAATTCATCGACAACACGCCGGAGTTGATGGATTTCAAAAAGCGCCGCGACCGGGCGACGAAAATCCTGACCTATATCGCGGATATCACCGTGAACGGGCACCCCGAAACCGCCGGTCGCCCGGTGCCGATGACCGACATCCGCCAGCCCAAACCCCCTGCCCTGCGCGGCGCGCCGCAAATGGGCACCCGCAACCTGCTGGAGCAAAAAGGCCCCCAGGCCGTAGCCGACTGGATGCGCGCCCAGACCAAGTTGCTGATCACCGACACCACGATGCGCGACGGCCATCAAAGCCTGCTGGCCACGCGGATGCGCTCGATAGACATGATCCGCGTCGCCCCCGCCTATGCCGCGAACCTTGGTGGCTTGCTCTCGGTCGAGTGCTGGGGCGGGGCTACCTTTGATGTCGCTTACCGCTTCTTGCAGGAATGCCCTTGGCAGCGGCTGCGCGACATCCGCGCGGCAATGCCGAACGTGATGACGCAGATGCTGCTGCGCGCCTCCAACGGCGTTGGCTACACCAACTACCCCGACAATGTGGTGCAGGCTTTCGTCAAGCAGGCCGCCGAGACCGGCGTTGACGTGTTCCGGGTGTTTGACAGCCTGAACTGGGTCGAAAACATGCGCGTCGCGATGGATGCGGTGGTCGAGGCCAACAAGGTCTGTGAGGGCACGATCTGCTATACCGGCGACCTGCTGAACCCCGACCGCGCCAAGTATGACCTGAAGTATTACGTGGCTATGGGCAAGGAGTTGAAGGCAGGCGGCGCGCATGTGCTGGGCCTGAAGGATATGGCAGGCCTGTTGAAACCCGCCGCCGCCCGCGTGCTGGTCAAGGCGCTGAAGGAAGAGGTCGGCTTGCCGATCCATTTCCACACCCACGACACCGCCGGGATTGCCTGCGCCTCGATCCTGGCGGCGGCAGAGGCGGGCGTTGATGCCGTCGATTGCGCGATGGATGCGCTGTCGGGCAACACCAGCCAGGCGACTCTGGGCACTGTGGTCGAGGCGCTGGCCCATACCGACCGCGATACCGGCCTCGACATCGGCGCGATCCGCCAGATCTCCAACTATTGGGAGGCGGTGCGCGGCCATTACGCGGCTTTCGAGTCCGGTCTTCAGGCCCCTGCGTCTGAGGTTTACCTGCACGAGATGCCCGGCGGTCAGTTCACCAACCTCAAGGCCCAGGCCCGCAGCCTCGGGCTGGAAGAACGCTGGCACGAGGTGGCGCAGGCCTACGCCGATGTGAACATGATGTTCGGCGATATCGTCAAGGTCACGCCCTCGTCCAAGGTGGTCGGCGACATGGCCCTGATGATGGTGGCGCAGAACCTGACGCGCGCGCAGGTCGAAGATCCCGGCATCGAGGTCGTCTTTCCCGATTCGGTGATCGACATGCTGAAGGGCAATCTCGGGCAGCCAACCGGCGGCTGGCCGCAGGCGATCCAGGCCAAGGTGCTGAAGGGCGAGGCCGCATCGACCGACCGTCCCGGTGCGCATCTGCCCCCCGTCGATCTCGATGAGGTGCGCGCCAGATTGGCCGCTGACCTTGCGATCGGGGCCGAAGAGGCCGACGAGGAAACCGTCGATGACGAAGACCTCAACGGCTACCTGATGTATCCCAAGGTCTTCATGGATTACCGCACCCGCCACCGCGCCTACGGCCCGGTGCGCACCCTGCCGACGCGGACGTTCTTTTACGGCATGGAGTCAGGCGAGGAAATCACCGCCGAAATCGACCCCGGCAAGACCCTGGAAGTGCGGTTGCAAGCCGTGGGGGAAACCACCGATGACGGCGACGTAAAGGTGTTTTTCGAATTGAACGGCCAGCCACGGGTGATCCGCGTGCCGAACCGCGCCATCAAGGCCAAAACCGCCGCGAAGCCGAAGGCGGAAGAGGGCAACACCGGCCATATCGGCGCGCCGATGCCGGGCTCTGTCGCCAGTGTCGCGGTGACGGTCGGGCAAAAGGTCAACGCGGGCGATTTGCTGCTGACGATTGAGGCGATGAAAATGGAAACCGGCATCCACGCCGACCGCGCGGCGGTGGTCAAGGCGCTGCACGTCACCCCCGGCGCGCAAATCGACGCCAAGGACCTGTTGGTCGAACTAGACTAGCGGCCGCTTGGCTGAAACACAAAGGGGGCCACGGGCCCCCTTTTTCGATAGGTAAATGCCCGGAGCAGACGCCAGACCTGGCCTTGCCGCAAACAAAAAGGGGCGCCGTAACGCCCCTTCAAACCCAGCACCGAAAGCCGGATCAGGTGCCGATCAGCCGGGGATATTACCCGCTTCGATGGCAGCAGCCAACTCGTCAGCGTCGATCGCGCCGTCAGCATTGGTGTCAGCAGCCGTAAAATCCTCTTGGGTCAGACCGGGGTAAGCCGCAACCAGTTCTTCCATCGAGTACACACCATTGCCATCGGCGTCTTTTACCGTCGTCTGGGCATTTGCCTGGGCCACGGAAAAAGCGGAAATCACACCGAGGGCCAGAACGAAATTCTTCATGTCAGTCTCCATAAAACGGCACAAAGCCGCATCCGAAGGCACGCTGCCTTCATCGCGCAACGTACTGTTTTTCTTTAGACAATCCAGATAGTACTTTGGAACAATTGGCGATTTTGCGCCGAAGATCCGCCGCTTTGGGCGGATCTTCGCAACTGCCCGACCGGAAAGCACAGCACCCCTTGCGCCGGCTATTTCTTTTTCACGAATTCCGTCAGAATCACAATACGCTGTCCTTCGACTCGTCCCTCGATATGGCCTGCATTGTCGGCCACCAGCGCGATGTTGCGCACCGCAGTGCCACGCTTGGCGGTAAAGCCGCCCCCCTTGACCGGCAGGTCCTTGATCAGCACCACCGTATCGCCCTGCGCCAACAGCACACCGTTGCTGTCGCGGTGTTCCACGGGCGCCGGAGCATCGACCCAGGCCTGCACCTCTGGCATCAGGATCATGGCGTCGCGGGTCTCGGTCGCCCACGCCTCGTCCAGCGATTTCAGCCGCCGCCAGACGGCGTATTGCACGGCGGGCACGTCAGTCCACGCTGCCCCCTCGAGACAGCGCCAGTGACCGGCGTTGGCCGCGCGGTCGCCCCGGCACAGGGGGCACAGCAAAAGCGCGCCCGCCGGGTCGATCTCGACCCCGCCCAGACGGTCTGCCTCGCCGCAAAATTCGCAGACGCCGCCGCTGCGGGCCATAAGCTCTTCAAATGTCATGCCGTTGTCCTTTTATGCCCTGCCACGGCAATAGGCATCCGGGCCCCGGTTTGCAATCCTGTACAGCCGCGAGGGCGCAGCACCTATAGCGCGCGACGACGGGCCCCGCCCCGGTGCCACAACGCCACATCGGGGCTTTCCCGGAGAAACATGGAAAAAATATGCCCGGATGCTGTTTTTCCTCTTGCGGACAAACGCGCCACTTTATACATCCTGCCTCACTGAAACGGAGTGCGGGCGTAGCTCAGGGGTAGAGCATAACCTTGCCAAGGTTAGGGTCGGGCGTTCGAATCGCCTCGCCCGCTCCATGTTTCGGTAGTCTTAACAGAGACTTACAAGAGGCCGCCTTCGGGCGGCCTTTTTGTTGCTGCCATTTATTGCCATTTCCGTTTCGCCTCTTCTGCCAAAACATCGAGGTCAAGTACGGCATTGCGCAGGGATTCAGCGGGCATATGCAGGTAGTTTTTCTCTGTCACCCGCGAATTGGATGAATGCCCAACCATCTTCCGGATCAGTTCCAGCGGTATGCCCCGAACCCATAGCGTAGCAACAAGTTCGCGATTTCCGTCTTCGACAGCTACGATCACATCGTAGATGCCTGCTGCTCCGCCTGGAACTTTTTCGCCAACGATCCCACAGCAATCACCTCGATTCCCTCACGAAGCTGGGCACAGGTCAGTTTCTAGGGCCGTTGGTATGATACTGAATGGACCGCACCCGGCGTTCTTCGGCTTCCGCTTCGATCAATGCCTTCAAGGTTGTCGTCAGGCTGGGCGGTGTGCGCGCAGCCAATAAGTCTGCCGCGCGACGCCTGCCAGCGACGGCGGTCAGAGCAGGCGCCATCCACCCGATCTCCTTTCCGCCATTTGTAACCATCCATCACTTCCTGGGCTCCTTTATTGATATCGCCGCCGACACCTCCAGGTCGCGCAACATCCCGTTGGCAACCAGCCCATTCGTAGCCAACCCAACGCCCGTCAGCCATACACGCCGCGGCACCCGGCGGATGCGATCTGTTCGGACAAGGACACGATGAAATCCGGGCGGGCGACGT
>TARA_R110002110_G_scaffold415833_1_pt1 | contig 13878 bp, 12 predicted proteins | sample TARA_R110002110 | Tara Oceans TARA_R110002110 (sample SAMEA4397330) | marine metagenome | biome: Polar Biome; feature: [SRF] surface water layer (ENVO:00010504); material: water (ENVO:00002006), including particulate matter (ENVO:01000060) such as... | depth 5 m
GTTGACATCGAGGAGGTCACTGGTTCAATCCCAGTATCGCCCACCATCATTTCCTAAGTCTTTGATTTCACTTCAACCTACTGAAGTAAAAGCTGTTTTTCTTCTGTCTGTGCCACACGAATGGTACACAGGGACCTATGGAAGAGATGGCGAAGCACCCATGGTTGATGAAGCGCGGCGATCGATACTATCTGCGTGTGCGCGTACCCGCTGATTTGTCCGATACGTATAAAGGGCAGGAGATAAAAAGAGCGCTACGGACGTCGGATCGACGTGAAGCAGACCGCCTCATTCGTATCGAGAGTGCCAAACTTGAACGTGAATTCGAAGAGAAACGGCGTGGGTTGATCAAGAATGACCAACCCATAGAGAACGTTCGAGCCTATGTGTTGGAAGATATAGCTCACGACTGGTTCCGAGAGGGTCTAGAAAAAAATGCTGCGAGTGAGAGCGATGAATTCATTCTCACACCAGAAGACTTGGCTGAACGGGTGCTCACCCTTAATCAAGATATTTCCCACTACAAGGATGCGCTGGCGCGACGGGACCCAACTTTTTGGATGCAATCCGCCAGGAAACTATTGAAACGCCATCAGATTGACCCAGAGACTGACAAGAGTACGTTTTTCCGATTTTGCCTACTGTTGGGGCAGGGGCGATTGGAGAGCGCGCAGAGAAGTTTGCAGAGCCTCTCAGACGGTATCGTGGAACGTAATGCAGACAATCCCTTCGCGCGCATAGGGTTGCGCCAAGATTTGGGGGCCGTGCAGCCGACGAACAATGGAGTTCAATCGAGTTCTACTACCATCGGGCGTTTGATCGAGCTCTTCAAAGCTGATCCGAAACGTGAAGGAAACAGCGCGAAAGGTAAGCTTGGTCACGAGGTGATCTTCCGTGCCCTCGAAGAGCTTTATGGAGCAGATGCACCGGTCTCTTCAATTGACCGAGAGAAGTGTAGAGAGATGCTCAATCTGTTTGAGCAGTTGCCAGTTAACGGGACAAAGAGATTTCCAGGAATGGGTATCCGAGAATTGGCTGCGATTAAAAATGAGCGTCGTATAAGCAAGGGTACGTTAAAAGGCCACATGAGCTATCTGAGTGCAATTTTTGCCTTTGCCGTCAGAGAGCACATGATTGACCGCAATCCAGCGTCGTCACTCTATTCCATGCCAAATGGAACCAGGATTAAGCGCCTTCCTTTCTCGTCAGACCAACTACAAAGAGTTTTCTCTCATTCTCCGTTTGACGTTCCTCTTCCTCTCGGCAATCAAAACCCCAGCCAACTGAGAAACGCTCAACGGTATTGGGCGCCACTAGTTTGTTTGTGGAGTGGGATGCGCTCGAATGAGTGCCTGCAACTGGGCGTATCAGATGTTCATCAGGTTGATGGCATCTTTGTTTTCAACGTGGGTCCCGATGAAAAACGAGTTGATTTGAAGTTTAAGAGCCGCGCCGCTGTTAGGATTGTCCCAGTGCACTCGAAGCTGATCGAAATTGGGTTTCTGGAGTTCGTGAAACTACAAATGGATAGGGGCCATTCGTTGTTATTTCCAGACGCTGACATTGATAAGCAAGGGTATCGAAGCGACAAATTTGGGAAATGGTTTTCACGTCACCTGACATCAGTAGGCGCGAAAACCTCGCAAACTGCGTTCCATTCATTTCGTCACAACTTCCGTGATGCGTTGCGTGACGCTGACGTATCGCGCGACCGTGTTCTAGCGCTTGGAGGTTGGACACGAGGTGGCGGTGCGGAAGAAGGTTATGGTAGCGGGCTATCCGCAAAGGAGCTTGCCAAGGAGATAGAAAAGATCACTTATCCTGGCCTCGACCTGTCACACTTGGTGCCTGATTGACTTAAACTGCAACGTCCGATTGATGCTCATCCAACACTCGTTTTACGGTTCCCACACCAACGCCCACTTCTTTTGCAACCCGTTTCATTCCTAGACCTGTTGCACGTGTTGTAAGAATTTTCTGAACTTTATCGTCTGAGATTGGCGGGCGACCTAGCCGCTTTCCAGCAGCGCGGGCACGATCAAGGCCAGCATTGACGCGGTCCCGTATCATTGCTGCTTCAAACTCACCAAAAATACTGAGCATGCCGAACATGGCCTTGCCGGAGGGTGTGCTCGTGTCCAACGCTTGTTGATGCAGGAACAAATCCAACTTCAACGCCTCTATCTCCGCAAGGAAAGCGACCAGATCTTGAAGTGATCTGCCAAGGCGATCTACTGACCAGGCCGCGATAACATCGAACTTTCCTCTGGCTGCGTCTTTGAGCAGGGCGTCGAACTCAGGCCTTCCCCGTCTACCTTTTGTGCCAGAAACGCCTAGGTCCACATACTCGCCTACAACGGTCCACCCCCGTTGCTCAGCTGCTGTTAACAAAGCAGCGCGTTGGTTTTCGACAGTTTGGGTGCCGGTCGATACCCGCAGATAAATCGCAACCTTTTTCATTGTGTGCTCTCTCGTAAATCGGAAAATCTGACGGCGTCTTGTTTTCTAAACATAATAAAACCTGCATTATGTCTTAGGTGTGTCTGAACACAGAGCGGGGCCCTTTTGACTGAGATTTATAAACATCAAAAAGCGATGTTTGGGCTTTTTGATTTGCTCGGCGAAAACGAAGACGACATGACCGCTGCGTTTGGCTGGGTTATGTCCCAAGTCCCCTTTGTCCAAGAAGAAGTCTTTGGTCTAATTGGCCTGCCAGATTTGTTTCCTGCATCATCAGTTGAGTTGCAGAAAAGCACAACTGGCGAGGGAAGGACGGATATTGAAGTCATAAAGGAAGGAGCGGCTGCTGTCGTTATCGAAGCCAAAAAGGGATTAAGCCTTCCAAAGATCTCTCAAATGAAACTCTACGCTAAACGCTTACTAGCGCTGGATGTTCCACTAGAGCAAAAAAGACTTATTGTTTTGAGTGATTGCGAACCGGCGATTGCGCGGGTGTTATCGAAACTCCCGGACCGGCTTTCGGGCATTCCCTTGATCTTTATTACTTGGGGCGAGATTGGGCGTGCTTGTGAGAAAGTTTTGTCCGGAGCTCGTGGCGAAAAACGTTGGATACTTAAAGAATTCACGCGCTACATAGGACTGCACATAATGCATAGAGACCCTCGGTCCAACATCGTTCGCCTTGTGCCGCTTAGCACTGATGTGTTTGGTGACACTAGGATGTCGTTTCTGGAAATTGTCCAGACAAAGAATATCTATTTTCATCCTATCGACGGACGCTACCCAAAAACGCCGCCTAACTATTTTGGCTTCCGGCACGATAAAAAACTAGTCTCGGTGCATTTCGTTGAGAGCTTTGAGATCGTAACTGATTTCGCCCCATACTTTTCGGGGACCTCCGAAACAGATTTGGAACCCCATTTTCTGTTTCACCTTGGGCCAGCAATAATTCCACCTGAAAGCTTAGAGTTTGGCCGGATAAACTATCAAGGCCGTCAAAACGTTATGTTGGATACGCTGTTCACAGAAAGAACAATCGCACTCGCCGTTCAGAAAACGAATTTCCGCCTAAGCGAAATTGACAGATAAACAAATCTGGATGCGATACAAATGCCTGAATGACCACATTTTCGATACCTTGCGCCATGACCGCCGTTCGATTGTGGCATGGTGCAACAACTACAGCCACCAAAGACCTCACACTAGCCTCAATGGTTCGACACCGTGGGAACCTGCAAACCGGTCACATGAGATCTAAAGTCAGAGCAAAACTAACTTACAAACGAGGACAAGTTGGGGAGCACGTTAACGCCCTAGCTGGACAAAATACCGAATTCACGCAATAGTTTCTAAAGTTTCTGAGCAGCAGCAAAGAATACAGATTATCCCTAAAATTGGGCTTGAACATCCAATTAGGAATTTTCTCTTCGAAGAAATTTTTTGCTCGCATACGAGGGACAAAGAATATTGACCACACGAAGAGCCGACAGCGAACTGGGCAGGATCATCGGCTATTTGATCCCTGCGTTTCTGATTTTAATGAATGTCGCTGGTTGGATGTCGGTGGTCGACGGGATTGTTATTTGGGCGGAATTTTTCCGCGTAATCTTGGATGTTTACGAACTTACTATTCACCACTTATTCAATTCCATAATCTTCTTATTGAACTTCTTCCTCCCAATCGAAATCCCTCTCCCGCCTTATTGGGTCCTTAATGTGATCATCATCATTGGAACCTTGGTGCTTGCGCACACACAAGCTTCTAAAGTGGTCTGGGGTCAAAGTGTGTTTCACCACATTTTGGATGTTGCGGTTGGACGGTACAGAAGGAATGGCCTTTTTGGAAGGGGTGGCTTTTTTTCCGCAATTCTGTATGGCCTAAGGCTCGTCCTTACGTCACCATTTCGACCGATCCCAAAGACCGACAATACAATGAAATTTCTAAAGTCGTTCTGGCTCGTCGTCGGGGTAATATCTTTCCTGCTTTTCATCGTTGTTACAACAAATTACCAAATCCAACGTCACTGTGAGCAATCCCCGGATGATTGGACAGATTGGCTCGCATGCAAAACGTCAGAATTGGGTTCTCGAGTGGCGAAAAGGTTTGAGCTCCAGGTTGCTGAAGTTTTATCAAAAGCCGAAGGCGTCGCATGAATTCTCCAAAACGGGATTTTTGAAAGATAACGCCGGTTCGAAAAACAAATCTTTGTTGAACCCGTTTAGAGCGCGGTTTGGGACCAACGTTTCTGCGCTTTTTGATCGATGACTTTGTGGGAGGTTTTCTGAACCCCTTAGTCACCCAGACCGGTCATCTTCTGCTCTGCGTCTCTTGCGCTAATTTCCTGTTCAAATTTTCAAGCGGTAACCCAAGTAGGTTTTTTACTTTATGAGGTGCCCACCCCTGCGATAGCAAATCAAGTTCGTTCAGTAAATCGTTGAGCCGGATGATTGCATCAGACGATGCGAGCACCTCATGGATTGCTTTCCCTTCAAATCTTTCTCCCGACTGAAACCAATCGTCAAAGGAAAATTGCTCCGCTTGATCACTTCCCAGAGCATTATTCAAAATTCTTCTAATGCGCAGTTCGACCTCATCCTTGGTCGCAGCAAATTTTTCGTCGCCCAGCACAGGATCTGCTTTCTTGGCATCTGATATGAAAGGAAGCGCGTAGTTTTTTAGATACTCCTCTTCTTGCTTGAGGATAGCTCTCACTCTCCAGTGAAGAATGTATGCAAATCCACGCCTATGAAGAAACCCAATCTCGGCCAGAAGTGTCAAGTAGAGGGAGCACGCGGTGTAAGCGCTGTAAAAACCCGGTTCTATCTCTCTCGCCGTCCTCTCAACTTCGCTAGGTACGTATGAAAGCCCTGGTCGAACGAGCCCTTGCCTCTTGAGCTCCTTAAAAACGTCGTTCACTGAAACGCTAGCACCCTTGTTCCTCAGCTTGGTTAGCAGAAACTCGAGCACGATTGCTTGCCACACGATGGGTCTGAAGTGGTAACACTCCCATCCCGTTATCGGGTTGCCAGTGCTATTTACCAATCCCCAACACAAGGGCCGCATTTTGTCTAACACCTCGCCAGACCGGGCCTCTCTGGATACAGATACCTTCGGCTGCCCGGCCTCATAGTCGTTGAGGACATTGCGCGCTCTAGCCTCCAATCCTCGCTGCTCCACTCTCAACCGCGCGACGAGTTTTCGCAGAAACAGGTCACCGGCCTCGGAATATGCCCATTGCCTCCGGGCTGTCATCGCCACAGCAGATCGGACGGAGCTTTCATCTTCACAAGCAAGTTCAACCGGCAAGAAAATCTCTATTGTGCTCAATTTTTTGTTGGCCAGCTTTGCACGTTTTTCCTCATCCACCTTGTGAGTGACACACACCTCAATCGCCAACATCTTTCCGGCAACATGGGCAATAACATCGGGCCGAATGTCTCCCATACTGCGTTCAGCTTGGGCATCTTCGAGTTCAATAACGGCTTCTTCTCTAACCAGGTATTCACGCCCATTGTGGGACACGGATATGGCGGGCATTAGTATTGATTTTTCACTCAGCAGCACCTGCTTCCCAAGTTGGTGCAATGCAGTTTCCACTGCTGCGCTGCACTGGGAGCGCTGATAGTGTGCAAAGTGATGCTGAACGGTCTGGCCCTTCCGCGCTACCAGTCTGTGGCCACAAGCCGGACAGAAACATTTGCAGGCAAGGCCGCGTGCTACATCTCCAATATGATGTAGCTTCCCACTTTCCCCCTCGCCATACGCAAGTTTTATTTCCATTTGCTATTCCGAATAGATACAGCAGTAGTTATCGCTCGGCGAGCCCATAGAAACAGTACTCCTCGTGAATGTCTTATTCATCGACCAAGGCTCGAATGGCATTGCGATACATCGGCCTCAGCACGTACCTTCGCATCCGCCCTCCGTGAGACTGCGTTGGAGAAGATTGAAGGATGCTTGCCCTGCACAAAACCTCAATTGCACTGGATATGCGCCTTTCACGATCATTGGACACACTCGTCCTTCTGCGACCATTCACAGGATGGGTGATGCCCCTGCCACTCAATAGGATGGTCATGACCTCCGAGGCCAACTCTTCATCACCATCGCATGCCGTGGAAAGGTGGCGAAATATGTCGACAAAGGTGGACAAAGCCACAGGCTCCGCAACCCTGTCCTCCCGCGCTACCCTAAAGAACATTCTTATACGGCGCCGAGCATCCGAACGTGCTAACCTGAGTAGATCGAATACATACTCAGCCCAATTGATACCTTGGTATTCAGAAACCCTTGCGGATAAGAACTGCGCTAACGTTCCATCATACGCGATCTCCAGTCTCATCCTACGAACTTGCTTAGCATACACTTTCAACTTCACACCGTTGCGACCGGTCTCAACTGTAAAACACAAGCTATTTGCGGTTCGACTATTCGGCCTCCGTCTTATCTGACCTGCGTTTCCTAATGGGTAGAGTATCCGGGAAATATGTTTGCTGGTCGGGTCAATGATATGGTCCATTTCACGCACTGCATCCAGTGCATCCGTTGTCCATCTTTCCCAATAAATTTCAGTGTCTGAAATGACGCACTCCTGGAAACTCAAATAAGGTGCAACGTCCCAGTCTACGTGTTCACTGAATGGATCGGATTGAATAGCGCTCCAATGGGGGTTGGCATCAAAAGGCCGACTTAGCTCACGCTCCAAAAGAGCTTGAACCCCAGCTAGATAAACCCTAAGCGCGCGATCAAACCTCTGCGTGGAAATTGTCCTTTTGTAGCGTCCCTCTGAAAGATAGTTGTCGTTACCGTCCAAGGAAGTACCTTGTAGATCCATCCTAAGAGCTGGGTCGCGGCGCAGCATTTCATCGCTCGGCTCAAAGCCATGCTCGCCAGCCTCTTCGTTGTGTGCAAGAAATCGCGTGGGGTTCAAATTCAACGTTGCGCTAGCGTGGACACGATAGATGCCCCTACGTCTGCGAGACAAACTGAAAGAGACTTTGCCAGAAAACAACCAATCATCTTCAATGATGAGACTATTGAACTGCCTGCCTCCGGCTGTTCGAAACAGACCTAGCGAGGAGTTAGCAATAATGTTCAGGTACGCGCGGAACTGGCTTGCATCTCTCGCGTAGAAAATACCCCCTGACAGTCGTAAAGAAATTTTGTCAACCAGCCCATTTTCAATGTCTCTTGTATTACCACCCCACATATGTGGCAATCCGGGTGGTATTCTATATCTTGCCACTTGAATGATCTGTCATATGGCTAGTGGAAACCGTCGCCTTGGTCATAACTCTTACATCTTCCTAACTTTTATCCCTGTAGGTTGCGGCCACTTTCTCAACTGGCCGACATTAAGGATCTGACGGACATTTCAGCCTTGTGTTCAAGGCTACTCAACAGGTTGTAGGCAACTCGAACTGACTGCCCAGCGCTGGTGTGCGTCAAATGTGTCAACCTGCATAAATTGTGTTTAAGAGATCTGGCCTCGCAAATTTTCGGGTTGGATGGATCGCACCTTCCGCAATGTGCTACACAATTTCTATGCTGATACCAGGCCCCAACCAAGTCACCTGTATGATACTTTAGTGTCCGACCGTTCTCTGAGTGACTAACTGCTCCGCCGGATGCCCGACGTACAAGCTCGAACACCTTATCCCGCGCGCCCGACCCTAGCTGTAAATGTACTCCTCGGGAATTTTTGACGGGCTTTCCATCATAATCGTAGAGGAAAATTGGCCCTTGAATTTCCTCAGCTGCGATGATTTCTAGCAAACTCCACAATCGAAAATACTTCAGATCAGGGTCCTTTTCCCTCTTTGCTTCAATCAATAGCGAAATATAGAGGCTCGCTCGCTTGTCAGAACGCACCTTCTTTTGCGTATCACGCAGTTGTTGCGCAATGGACGCCGCTCCACCGAACTCAGAAACCAAATTTCCCGTATACGGTGTAGGGAAGGTTTGAGCGACGCCACTTCTGTCAGAATTGTCGACAGCAACTGCGGCGATCGGTTTCGCATATCCACTCCTCAACAGAGAAAGAGACAGAGCGATCGCCTCTGTATGCTTGAGGGTCTTCTGCACGGCGTCGTTTTTGTCACCGCCGACCAGTACGTTTCCAAACTGGACTAAGCAGATTGGGTGTCCGTTCTTGGCTTCTTTCACCGCTTCGTCAATACTTGCGGTAGGAAAGTTCAGCTTCAGGTTGGCGCGGGCGAATTCAAAAGCATATTGCACCTCGTCATGTCCAACACCGTGCTCCAGTCGGACAACGGAGAAACCGTCTCCTAGTATGGTTCCGGTGACAAGAACATCTTTCAAAAGAACGAACACGCTGTAGCTCTTTTGAACCGTCGAAACAGTATCCAGCCGAGTTGGACGGAATGGTGCTTCTTGTCGAAACTTCACCGCGCGCGCATGCTTAAGCTTGAGCTGCGAGTGAGTTTGTCGACTGTTCCGATAAGCAGGTATTGTTTTTTGATCGCATTTGCCAAGCTTTGACCTTCGTCGCTTCCTGACTTCTGCCCCAATTTTCCTGTTTTCCCATCTCTCCAGGGCATCAGCGATTTTTGTTGCGAGATCAAATTTTTCATGTGCCGCCGCAACCTGACCGCGTTCTTGTTCGATATGGATGTATCCGATAGCTACAGTGTTGATGCCGGGCGTCGACCGGATTTCAAAACCCATATTATCGTCAACATTCATGTCCACTAGGATTAGATACGACCCTGACTTGACGCTTTCTGGAATTTGCAACCTGGCGTAGTACCTGCCGCCAAAACGCCGAGCCGTCACCGCGGTGCTCAAACTCATCCTGTCTTCAAAGTCTGAGATGAAGCACAAGTTAATGCCTAAGCTAATTTTTTGTCTCTTGCCGAACCGATCAAGTCGTAACCTCGGCTCAAACACAAACGTTACCTTCTGTCCAGAATGAGCAACTGAGTTGCTTATGAGGAATTCCGGAATGTCCATAGATCGCCCCATCTGTCTAAAGAGCAAAGTTCACGGCGCCCGCAGCAACGAACATCGCTTGCTGAAGTCGAAGTTGTACCTTATCCCAAACTTTGGCTTTTGAAATTGCAATTTCCTTTTACTAATTTGTGCGCAGGTAGGAAAAATGGCGACACAACATCGATCACGTCTGGAAGCTGTTGTCTTCTGAATGATCACCATGGTCGGATTGGGTCTTGAACCAAGAACAAGTCACCGATTTAATTCGATTTGGGGGTAACACTAGATTTGCGTATTTTTGCCAAAAACCCTTGAGATGACTTAAATCAAAAGTACTCAACTACCCATCAAACAACAAGTCTCTTCCAACCAATGTTGAACGTCGCGGGTTGTTTGAAGAACCGAATTTGGTCGCAAGAAGGGTGTTTCCTTGCCCACATAGCGATGGTTTTCTCAGCGCTATCAGACGTGCTTTCGCTATCAAAGAGCGATGGTATGACTACACATGCTGACGCACCCCTCCGTGCTTTCTCATCAAGACGGTCCCATATATGAGCGGCATAATTCTTCTTGTTGGATGCACAGTTCAAATGGTGCTTGTGCCCGAAGGCATTCAGCGCCGTAGACCGGTAGCCGGATCGTATGCGTATGGGACCAAACTCCTCCTGTAGGGGTTCGAGAAGTTCAATGCACAGCCGCGATCCCGTCTCAATAGCTAAGTCTAGATTGTCAGGCATATTGATAATGCCATACGCCGCCGCAATCTCACTGTGAAGAAAGTCACGGAAGAAGAAGGACCTGGAAAGCCGGATGCGACCGATACGGTCTAACTCGCGATAGAGAGATCTGTCTCCAACAGCAGGTTTGCAGCCGGTTACAACTGCACTGGATGCGATTGGTACTCTTTGCTCATCAGTGCGGCGGTACCTGTCCACGTTAGTGAACACCTGCAAAATATTCTGCGCGATACCCTTTCTTAGCGCAGAAGTCATAGGCTGCATTTGTCTCTCTACGACTACCGCCTAGGCCCAGAACCACCGCACTCACAACGCTATCATCCACAAACATGAGAAAGGTGCTGAAGGGCTTATCACCCACGAAGCCGCCATAGGCATTCCTAGAGTTCACGTACCCGCAATAGACAGTAGAGGCAGAATTCTCATCCGCAGGTGTTATCTCACCCACAATCGACCCCCACTTGAACATCGCAGACGCAGGATCGCGAAGCCTGTCTCTAACAGCCTCTGCGACCACCTGCTTTTCATCTACTGTGAGCTCCCTTGCTGAAGCCATAGGAGAAAGCCCAGATAGCACCGCAACGGCCAATAGGAGCCCGCACAGAGCATTCTTCAACATACTGGTCCTATTCAACATCCATCCCTCCTACAATCCATGAGCTCGCTCTGAGCATGTATCCACACTGCGATGGCTGAATTGACCTCCGCGTCTGTCATAGGGAGAGAGGTGCCAGCTCTATCGGTCTTGTCCCACATCCACACATTGCAGATACGGCGACCCTTGCAAGCCTGCATACCAGCGCGCTGCCAATCAGCTGAGCGTGCATTCGGATCGCACACCAAAAAGCGCACGAAGCCGTGTTGGCTAACTTCTCTACACTCAGACGACTGCGCCCCCACCACCGTTGCGGTGATTACCGTCTCCGTAACCTGCTGCTCACTCGCCACTATGGTTCGGCGCGGTGGTGCTAATGGTAGGACGGTATCTGAGTTGGAAGCTGTGCTTGCTGCTAGCGTTTCTGTTTGACGAGCAGCATGCTTATTCATCGAAGGGATAGCAGCAATCACGCCCACAAAGATTATGGCTACCAGGGCAGCGCATACAAAACCGAGAACGATGCGCTCTGCATTGTTCTCCACTGGCGCAGGTGGTTGAGCACCTGAAGTTTTCTCACGCGGAACACTTTCGGAACTGTTTGCAACCGGTTGCAAACCCGACTGGAGTTCCGAAACAACTTCTTGTGGAAGTTTGAGGCCACAATGACGGCATACTACAGCCTCCTGCCGTATCAGCTCCGCGCAGTCAGGACACTTTTTCTGGCCTGCTGCCAGCGCTTTGTTCTCAAGTGCCTGACTGTCTGCCCTCATCATCAATGCATGAGGGAAAGCAACAATCCAGATGGCTGCGCCGTAGAGCCACCAAAGGAAAAAGTTCCCACCCTTGGAGTGAGCAATGGTAGCGGGCGCTAAGCCCAAGAGGACTGCGACAAGTAGATAGATCATATAGGCCTCCGTGCTCAGAAGTTGATCCATCTATTATCGTATAAAAAATACGCTTTGTCTCAACAAATACGTACTAATTCTCATTTCCGAAACTTGTTGCTCGTACAGAAAATGCGAGCATGGACATCAAAAAATCAGTTGGTCTTAAGATCAAAGAATTCCGCGAAACATCCGGAATGACGCAGGCAGACCTCGCCGAAATGATAGGACGAAGTGTCGACACAATCAGTCATCTTGAGCGAGGCATTAGTCTGCCGAACTTCCGAACCTTGGAACTTCTTAGCGAGAAACTCGCCATACCTATGCGAGACTTCTTTCCTAGCTCTAAAGCAGAGTTGAAGAATGCAAAACGTGCATCACTACATGGGAGACTAATCGCGCTATCAAACACGCTCACCCAACGAGAACTAGAGACCGCGGTGGAGCTGATCGAGGCCCTCGCTAAATCCAAGCAACGATGAGGCACCAGTACAAACACGCCTGTGATTTGCGCTTCGAATTGGTACACCAGCGTTGGACGCAGGCGGAAAAACAAAAGAACTCTAGTGTTTTAACTGGAAATCTGGGTGTCGAGTGTCGCCCACCATTTAGTCCAACAAAGTCAATCACTAGGCAAGTCTGATAATCGCGCCGTCTCTTGGACTTGGCTGTAGGTCGGCGGGAAAACGGCTGACTTCCTTACTTTTGTGTTTTCAAACTGCGTGACGAGAGGGTCACATGTGTAGCAGGTCCTACTTGAGGCGATCTGAATGACCAAAGCGTTATAGTATTTTCTCTTTTCTGATTGTGGATCGCTCATGCGCATCATCTACCAAGTTCCGTTTAAAGAACCAGTGAAAATTGACGATCATTGGCCCATCTCCATATTGGGCGGTCGATTGACAATTCTATCCGAAGAGGGACGTGCGACAGGCATACAAATAGCTTTCGAAAACCAATCGCCCAGTCTCGCGCCAAAAATTCACCCGCTCGATGAAGGCAAAGTAAAAGCTGCGATCACAGGCCGAGACACTTTAGTAACAGATGTCAAAAACCACCTCGATAAAGCGTCATCATATCTCAGATGTTATCACGATATCACCATTCTTACTGACGAAATCAAAACGGAATTTATTGGGGAAAACGAAGAGGAGAAACGGAACCTTGACATAACGCAGCTTGATTTCGGCAAGCGCGACTTTGAGGTTCCCATTTCTTACGGCGACATCACGCGCGCGCTTATGGCCGCTGAAGTAGGTGAAGCTCCTCAATTTGAAGCAACTCTTTTAGGCAATGCACGTGATGCGCACAAACAAGAACAATTCATAAATTCGTTCAGATACTCATTTCTTCTGATGGATGCGATTTATGGCGACGGAAAATTTAAGGCGGTTCAGCTGCAAAATGCTTTTAGCGGATCACCTGAATTTGTTGCTCTGGTCGAAAAATCAATGAAGAGCTACATACGAGCTAAGCACGATCATAACTCTCCCACAGATCAACTTCTCGCTACAAACCCAACGGCCAATCAGGTGATTGAACATTTAGTGGAACGCCGTGGTTTCTACTTTCACGGGAACCTCAAACGCAAAAATAGGTGGTTGTCCCACGAACAGAAGAGTGCAGAAACTCTTTGCGTGCTTGCACTGGATATTGCGATGGAAATCTCTTTTGCGGCATCTGCATCAGTGTTCTCCGAGGAGCTTTCCGAAAGACACCTTCAAGCCGCCAAGAGCTCAGGAGCTATTATGACCTTTAAAATTCAATTTGAGTATCGAAAGCACGATACCGATTTCGATCAAAGTAACGACGTCAATTTTAAACTGCCTGGCACCAAACTAACGCCAAAAATGAGCCGTTATGCGGCAACACAATTTCTTCAACAATTTGAATTCAATCAACCACTCGACGCTCTCAAATCTGCGACATGCCGGGTTGAAGCTACCAATCAAAGCGTCTTTGAGCTCAAGTTTTATGACCCGTCACAATCTGAAACGGAGTAGAGCAGCAGCTCAGTCAGAAAAGTCTCCTGGTTGGTGATCCGGCTTTCGCTTGTTTGCCTCGCAGACACCGAAATCCACTAGAAAGCGATCAGTCGTAAACGTTAGACTTCAAATTGGTCCACAGAGCTGGTACACAAGCATTATACACAGACGCCGAAAACGGCAGAATTCTTAGGTTTTTGGTGGTGATCTGGATACCCAGTATCGCCCACCATTTTCCTTTTTCTACGCCACCCATTTGATG
>TARA_R110002110_G_scaffold79715_3_pt1 | contig 13872 bp, 22 predicted proteins | sample TARA_R110002110 | Tara Oceans TARA_R110002110 (sample SAMEA4397330) | marine metagenome | biome: Polar Biome; feature: [SRF] surface water layer (ENVO:00010504); material: water (ENVO:00002006), including particulate matter (ENVO:01000060) such as... | depth 5 m
TGATAGAAATGCAGAGCCATTGCGCAGTCGCGAGTACCAAGTAATAAAATCATCCATGGACGGAAAATGGTCATCGCTCTGCTCTTCTTCGTCTGATACAAACACAACTAAAAGTGCCGCATCATATCTTAACCAAGTTTGTGCATAACTGTTGTTTATCAGATACTCATACGATGCATCAAATCCTTCTTCCCTTCCTCCGCGGCCCATGCTTTGATACATTATCTCGGCGTCAGCGATATCATCGCCAGGGACCAAAGGAAATTGAGCCTCAATTGAGGCGGCGCCAGGATCATTTGACATCATTGCAAGGCGCCAGCCGCTATCCGGCAACGCTAATAGCATTGCTTCAATGCCAGCTAATAATTCAGCATCGTAACGATTCATTGACCCGGAAGTGTCAATAACCCAAAGAATATCAACACCATCGACGGACATCGGCTGTATAATAGAATCAACCCAAATTAAGCCAGGATCGTCCGGTACCTCTACCTCAATGTATACGGGAACCTCTATTTCTTCGTAAACGGTTTCGATTTCCGTCTCAGTTCCAGTGCCGACAATATAATAATCCATGTTGGTGGTGCAGCCCATCAAAAAAAACATAGAAAACAAAATTCCAATAATTCTTTCTGCAACTCCACCAAACATAATTTATCAATCCTCCAATAGACCCTCGATCTCTTCAATATTAACGCCCCAAATCGGAGAAACATACACAATATTTTCTTGCAATTGCGGGCCAAAGATCCCTCGATTAACATCTATAGCAACCAAAACACCAATATATCTACCCCTACTGTCGAAAACGCCAGAGCCAGAGGATCCCATCCAGGCATATGACTGCATGATAACAAACCCACGATCATCATCAATTCCTGCCAAGGTGCCATTTAATGTCAGCGGCTCTGTATGTTGGTGATTACCAGGAAAGCCAGTGTATAAAACTTCTGTACCCTCAGCGGCCTGTGTTGGACGAATCGGATTGAGACGAGCAGCCTCGACTGTTCGCATCTTTGGCACTAGTAACACGCATATATCCCGGTCGCGATTGCTATAAATTATTGTCCCAGCGACCATTTCGCCATCTTGGCTTTGAATCATCGACCCTGAAATTCTAGGATCATCATACACATGGTATGCCGTTACGACAATATGCGACCCCTTATGTTCAAAATATGTGCCAGACCCTCTGACGGCCCTGTGGCCACCAATTATCCCCCACGCGACAACAGCAGACTCCTTCGACATTCTTAAAGTCCGTGCATGTCTTAGCGATGCCGGCACGGTTTCAATCGACCCTTCGTCAACTACGGTCGTATTCGTATCTATATTTATAGCGCTGGGGCTTTGTGGTACCGGTGTGCACGAAGCGAACATAAAGAACATCACCAACCAAGCAAAAACAGTGCGCGCTCGACTGATGATATTGTTTAACACATTCGAACCCTCCTTATGTAACTATGGGAGAGTTTATCAATTTGTTAAAAAATCATAAATTATTTGCAAATATCAAAATCTGATTTGCCTTGTTGGATTTATTAACTTTTCTGAAAGAGTCTGTATACAGCTTATAATCAAAGCCCGCGTAAGCATCCAAAACTTCGTCATTTAGCTCATATAGTAAAAGCCAATTTTTGCGATTAATTAATTTTTCTCTTAATTTTAAATGATCGATCTTTCTTTTTTCCATTGGAGCGGGAGTCATCGAATGCTGTCGAGATGAATACTTTTCATATGGACAGCAAAATAAAAAAACATCACCATTTTCATCGATCTCGCTTATATAATCTTCTGTGTGATTAACGATAAGATTTTTGAAATTTGAATTGGCCAAATCATACAAAGATTTATCATTGAATCGTGGGCAGTCTGGTTCAAATTTGCCCGAAGAGGTGTGGCCATTTTTTGTTGATCGGTTCAATGCAAAAAACAAAGCAGCTCTGACAAATGGATCTTTTGATTCATTTCTTCGCTCTTGAATATTATAAAAAACCGCTTCTTCGCTCAGCAAATCACGAAACTGTTGAGCAATTTTGGCTACTTTCAATGAATCCCAAGACGCGCATGCCCAAAATGTAAGCAACTCTTTATTGTGTGTAAATGCGCGCACATTAATATTTTTACTGCTCAACAATAATTCGATTGAGCCGCCGGTCAAAAATATAGAATGAACGCCGGTGATATTTTTTGGTATGTGGGAAAGAATTAAGGAGGCAGCTTTTGGCTTGTCACCCGGGTATCGTATCAGAGTTTTTAGGGTCGATGGTGTGTGTTTGTTCGTCACAATTTTCGACAACATAGTCCGCATTTTCCTTTTCAATGAAGCCCAATTCACTAAATCTTTTTTCTAAATCAGTATAGCCGCCAATTAATTTTTCTTCGCCATTAATATCGACTTCAACAACAATTGGAACTGTATCCCATTTGTATTTCTTTTTCAGGTGCCTGCGGTAATCGAGTGCTTGATCAAGCAACGTAACTGCATACTCAAGCCCGCTTTCGTTAAGCAAGTTAATTGCCTTAACACACCAGGGGCAATGTCCGGTGACATACAATAAATAATAATTTTTCATTTTATCCCTTTAAAAGTATTTTTTTTGATGTATTTAATTTTTGTTCAACAACTGATGGGCAGCCGACAACGATAATATCTAAACCAGCAGAACCACGATTCAGTTGAACCCTGGTAAATTTCTGTCTGGCGTCTAAGTCATCCGGCAATTTTCCTTCTTGTAAAAGCTGAAGCGCATGATAATCTTCTCTTAAGCATATAACATGTTCAGGATTAATATATATTTCACGTAGCGAATACCCGGGCCCGCCAATGACATTAGAAGATTTGTTAACTTCAACCAATCGCACAATTGACATCTTTTTCTCCATAAATATCGGTATTTTTTACATACCAGTTTTCACCATTGTATAGTATTTCGCAGTAGTCTTCATCAGTGGGCATCTCCAAATCAACGCCGGGTTTTAAAATTAAAACATTTTTCGGTTTTAAAGTTTTTTTGTATTTTCTGACGGCTCCAGATTTGTTAACCTTAAGAATCATAACCTCTGCGGGAATAAATGCGAGGTCGCCGGCTTCCCACTTTATATTCATTCGAACCCACCTTCATTGGAAAGAGTTTTTGTTAAAACTCTGGTCTCATCGATTGCTTGGTCAAGACCTGAATCTTGTGGAAGGGAGTGTGCTGGGTTTGCAACAACTTGTTGATATCCCACAAGAATTCTCATACAGTCATCAAGCCGATGATCAATCGCCATCAACTTGTCGCGAAGAGATGCAAGGTACGAAATCGAATCAACATAGTTTTTGTTATCAATAAAGTTTTCTAATTCATTTGATAATCTGGTCGCAAAAGCGCCTTCAATAATGGTGTCCGCATCTTTTAGCAAGTCAACAACATATTTAGGAACATCCTCTAGATCAGCAGAAAACTGAACATTTACTCTCATCGATTCTCCAAGAATAGTATATTAAACTTTTGCTTTATTTTTAAGTAGAAAATACCACATTCCATAAAGACAAAGTTGCAATGCCAAGGAAAGCAGTGGTCATTATCCATGTTATTTTAGATGAAGTGCTTTTCCACGATTCCAAGGAACGCAATCTTGCGTAAATGCCCTGGTCTGGATCGTATACGGCATCCTTAATTTTTGAAATATCAGTAGCCATTTCTTGAATTTCATTTTTGACAACATCAATGCCATCCATCATCCGTTGGATGCTGCTTTCAAGTCGCAATATTGCTTTGCTAAGTTCTAATTCAGAATCACTCATTGCATACTTATATAGTGCTTAAAAAACATTAAGATCCAAGAATAGCGTAATTTGTTGTTAACAGTGTGCCAGCAACAGATACAGCATTAGCTAGTGCAGAACAAATAACTTTTGTAGGATCGATAACTCCTGCTTCGTACATATCGGTGAATTCATTGCTATTAAAGTCCCAGCCCTTCTCAAAAGGACATTCAGGACATCGGACATACGACAATATAATTCCAGCATTTCGGCCGCAGTTCTCAGCTAACTGCGTAATTGGCGCCGTTAGCGCCTCTTTCAAAACTTCGGCACCAATGCGTTGATTGTGATTTTCGATACCCGGAACGACCATCGGACTCAATTTTTGTGCCTTAACTAAGGCTGATCCGCCACCAGGAAGGATGCCTTCTAGTTGAGCTGCTCGGACTGCTTCTAAGGCATCTTCAATTCTGTGTCTCTTCTCAATCATCTCGACCTCTGTGGGCGCGCCGACGCGAATAACAGCAACGCCGCTAGCCAATCTCGTAATCCTGTGTTGAATGGCATCGCATGCCGGCAGATCATCGGTTGAACTTAAAAGATTTTTTAGCGATGAAATCTGCTCATCAATTAATTTATAGTCTGCTTTGCCGCCAACAATAGTCGTTGAAGCCTTAGTAACTTCAATAGATTTGGCGGAGCCCAAGTGTTGCAAATTAACATCTGCCAAGTTGAGACCAGACTCTCTGGAAACAAAGTGAGCATTGACAGACAAAGCCAAATCATTTAAAAGATTTCGTCTTTCTTCGCCGTAAAATGGCGCTTTAATTGCAGCAACTTTTAATGTACCGCGCATTGCGTTCATAATCATAGCAGCCAGAGCCTGCTCTTCAATGTCCTCCGCGATAAAAATTAACGGCTTACTCTCCCTAGCAGCCAGTTCAAGTATCGGCAAAATTTGTTCAACAAGTGTAATCTTGTAGTCAGTAATCAAAATTAGAGGATCGTCGTATTGCATAACTCCTCGTCGTTTATCAGTAATGAAGGCATTGGCGCGGAGGCCGGCTGGAAAAGTAAACCCTTCTGTAATGTCTAGAACGGTTTCGCTTGAATTGGATTCCTCAATCGTGATGGCGCCGTCGCGACCAACTTTATCAACGGCCATGGCAATCATCTCGCCAACAACCCTGTCGTTGTTCGCAGAAATGCTAGCAACATGCATAATTTCTTCTTTTGTTTCAATTGGTTTGGAATATTCTTTTAGAACATCAGTCAACTGTACAAGAAAAATATCCATCCCTCGCTTGATTTCAATTGCGGGTACCCCGGAAGTAACATATTTCTGTGCCCTTTCTAATATTGCCCGGGCAAGAATAGTCGATGTCGTTGTTCCATCTCCGGCATCATTGTTTGTCTGAATCGCGGCTTGTTTAATTATTTGAGCGCCGGCGTTCATGAATGGATCATCCAAATGGATAAAGCGTGCAACAGTAACGCCGTCCTTTGTGACAAATGGATCTTTATCCTTTTCTTGTAAAATAACGTTTAGGCCTCTAGGACCGTATGTTGATGCAACATTATCTGTAAGAATGTCGACACCTTCTAATACCTTTCGCCTCAATGAATCTTCAGAATCAAACTTCATTTTAAATGACAATATACACCTCTCTTTGTATTAATATAATCTATTTCTGTTAGTTTGTCAAGCTATTGTTCTATTTTTTGTTCAGTAAAGTGCGCTTTTAATGCCGTAATTGCATCGTTTGCAGATGTGCCGGCTTGCCCGCGGCCTTCTGGATCTCCAGCAAAATAGCCAGTAATTCCAGCGATTAAATTGGCAAGTTGCTCTAAAATGGGAATTACTGAAGCCTCAAGCTCCTTCGCATATATATTTCCGACTTCGACAATCGATTCGCGGTCGACTTTAATGTCGCCGTAACGAACTTTTTTATATTGTGCAGGGAGCGTGCGAGAGACAATAAGTTTAGAACTAATATTAAATTGAGTTTTTATATCTTCTTTCTCATCGTCGTCGACCTTTTTCTTTTTTGCTTCAAACTGAAACGCTGGTTCCTCGACGGCTTTTTCAGCGTGTGGTATTAAGTTTGCTTTTATTAGCATTTCACGTTCCCACGCTTTTCGATCTTCGTCATATAGAGCCTTCATGTCCTCAATGCTTTTCTCGATACCTTTCACTGCCTCCTCGTCACCAGCAAACCGGACGGGCTGGAGGGCTGTGCCGAGTGGGTGAGCGGGAGAAACGATAGCTCTAATTTTTTCGTATGTGTCTTTTCTATATTGTGCGACATCGAATAAAGTATAGTCGAGCGCCCGTATTTCGCTAGCAGCTTTGGCCACTGCGTTCCATCGGGTCATTTCTTCCTCGTTTTCACCGCTTGCCGCGGCGGCCTCAAGTGCGCGCAATTTCTCAGCTTTTGCTCTAGCCGCTTTGCCTTTAAGGTTACTGCCATGGAGATGCCGACGAACAGTTCGTGAATAACTTGTGTACTCATCTTTGCTCATCCCGTAGCCAGCGGCCAACTCATCATAGGACACTGGCAATTTCTCAATTTCTTCTTCAGTTAGGTCGAATACGCGCCCATACTTCCCTTTGCCTAAAATACCAGTTTTAATTCCATGGAACTTCAACAGGGCGGCGCCCTCCATTCCCTCGGGAGACTTCATTTGACCTTTAAAAGAGTCGGGCCTTCTCTTTTGGAGCCTATAGCCATATGATTTTCTAACTTTTGCAACCGCTTCCCTCTGTGCTGCATTGGCGGATTCAACCTCTTCGGGAGACTCCCCCCCAATTCGACGGGCGGGGGCGCCTTCCTCTCCTGCGGCGCCGCTGGCCAGCGCTATATCATAAATTTTCTTATTCTCCACTTTAAACGTGTCACTCAACCAATAATAAATGTTTTCATGATCAATTGTGAATGAATAAAAAGATAACACTTTTGTCTTGCCTTCGGGTCCAAATTTATAAACTGTTAAGTATTCAATACCCTCGGCGCCTTTTTCATGATTTGCCAAGAATGAAATTAAGTTTCTAGTGCTTCCTTTGACGTTTGTGCCTGGAACTAGCAACTTCAAAGAAAAGGGCTTGTCATCGGCATCCAAAAAATCTTCAATTTGAAGGACTCCTTCGACTTTTTCAATTGCTTGCGTGCCTTTTAAAAGGCCGGCCATGAAAGCCTCAAACAAAAAACCAGCGCCAGATGGAGAAAAATTATTGACAACAGTTGATAGTAAATCCAAAAACATTAAATTAGATAATATTTCACTAGTCTCATATTCGCCGGCCCGTTCACCACTTTGATTTACAAATTCGCGGATGTAAGCTAATTTCTCAGACAATGTTCCTGTGATATTATTCATATACTTTTCAAATTCGGCTCTCGCTGGCGTGTCTTTTTGGCCCCAGGCTTCGCTGATCTCAAATTTAGGCAGCAGGCTCATGATATTGGCTTTGGTCTCTTGCGCCAGCTTATTGGATCGCGGTGGGATCCTGAACCCGATCGGGGCTTCGTTCAAGTCCTGCAGGTCAAAAAGATCAATAACTTTTTCGACTTCTTCAAACAATGTTTTCATTGTTAAAGATTCAGTATCTGAAAAAAACTTATCTAGTGCTTCATTTAACTTTCGCATCTAACAGCCCTCAAAATCCTTTTCTTCAAGTAATGTATAGCTATAATATTTACCCCAATACTTTTCAGATCGATGGATCAATTTCATGAAGTCACTGAAATCACTACTAGTTTTGAAAACTTGGCAGCCGGCGCTCCATTTTTCTACGATTTTGGAGTCAGATCCTGATTTGTGAATATTTATTCCGTACCAGCCCTCGATCACAGTGTCACTTGACATGTCAAGTATTTCATCTTTATTTGAGTCGCGATATATCTTTATTGGATTTTTACCTCTTTGTACTAATGCCTCGTAGGTGTAATGAGTCCCTCTCTTGTACGCCGATCTATATTGGCCCGGCACGACAATTGCAGTACCCTTGACATTCATAGGGTTTTTTAAATAATATGTACCGGGATCAGTCGTGATTCTATATAATCTGACTTCCCATTCTTTTGAAGAGTTCCGATAAGCAACATACATGCTGTCATCAAACTTGTTTGCTTTTTCAATGTCGCTGCGAACTCCAATGATATTTAAATTCCACGGCTTTTTCTTGTAATCGAAGAAGGCGTATCCCTTTTTCTCTGTGATGCATCGTAGCTGTTGGGCCAGCAATCTTGCTGCAGCTCCAGTTATTTTTGCCATTATGTTTCCTCGCTTATATAATTATGTCGGCAATGCCGAATTCGACCGCTTCTTGTGCAGTTAAATAAACATTAACTTTACGTTCTAACATTTTTTTGATTTGTCGTGTTGTCATGTTTGTTTCAATTGCCAAAGCTTTGATAAATTGTTCTTGCGTGTGCCTGACTTCTTCCATTTCATTTTCAAGATTGTGGAGAGATCCAGCATTCCCGGCGATGACGCTGTGTATCATAATACGACAATGTTCGCCAATTTCTCTCTTGCCCTTCGTGCCACATGCCAACAGTAATACGCCGGCAGACATGACCTTTCCCAATCCACGCGTTATGATATCACAGTCCTTGCTAATTTGTCTGACAGTATCATAAACTGCAAACATTTCATCGGCACTGCCGCCATATGTTGAAAGTATTAATTCAATTGGGAGGCTAACAGTGATTAATTCCGAATCTTCATTTTCTGGATCAGAGAGGACTTGCTGATCACGGCTTCGATGCAATAGCAACAAAGAGTAAATTAGTTCGGCGCACTTTTCTTCGTCAATTTCGCCAAACACACCAATGGTTCTAAATTCGTCTTCAGTGTTGTCCTGGTTGCCCAGCAAGATAATAGTTTTTTTATCATCTTCTTTGGCGGCCTTTTTATCTTCTTTGGCGGCCTTTTTATCTTTTGCCATTATTTATTTTCCTGTAGAAATTTCATTGCGCTGCTCCAGTCATCGAACTTCAATTGTCCTTTAGCGATTTGTGGGTATGAAACTAAAATTTTTCTCACACACATGTTTTTCCAGTCGTTCATGGTTTTATCAAAAATGGTTTGTGAATGCAAAATTGTTTTATCGGTAATCCCCAAATCTTTCATTTCTTTTGTCTTAATGCCGCGAATAAATGCAATATCCTCGGTTGTAATTAGGGATATGTATAAACAGTCAAGGATCATTTGTTTGCACAAAATCATAGTGTGGCCTAAATTTAAAAAAGACAAAAATAATTTATGCGTCATGTATCCGAATACGAAACAAATCAATCCAATTATATAAACATTCATAATTCACCAAAAAAATACCACGGCATGAACCGTGGTATTATACTAACATGTTGAGCTGCAGCATTTAAGCGCTTTATTTATCTTCTGTTCGCAATTCTACTAGCGATTTTTTCAGCCAATGCTTCTATTTTTTTATCTTTTTTCTGTCGACGCGATTCTTTAACCAGTCTTTCTGCCACGCGCTTCATAACAGTATCAATAACCTCTTTGTCATCAAGAAGGTTGACTTCGTTGGCTAGCATTTCCATTAGCTCCTCTTCGGCGCCCATATCGGATCCCGCGGCGCCTTCAGGGCCTTCGGGTGGCAACTCTTCCAGGCCTTCCTCATCTTCCAGGCCTTCCAGACCTTCCTCATCTTCCATGCCTTCCTCGCCGCCAACGGCTGCAGCAATCTTTTCCATTGCCGGGAGAGCATCGGCAACCAGTTGTGCTTCCTCGGATGAGAGAACTACTTCACCTTCGGCTTCGTCATCCATGCCGGGGGCTGGCACATCTTCCTCGGGGGGTATATCCATACCCTCGGGGTCGGGGTCCTCGGGGCCGGGAGGCATGCCTCCAACGGGATCCCCGCCTTCGTCTTCGTCACGGTCGCCATATACGCCCATCTCAGTAATCGAAGGAAGGTTCGCTAGCTCCATAAAACGACGAATTTGTCTTTCATTGAGAAGTTTTTTGCTCATGTTAGTATTCTCCTAAATTAGTGTAATTTTACAAGCTGTTTATAAATAGTAGGCGTTTTCATTAATAGCTTTTTTTAAAACAAAAAGTCTTTCATGATTGGTTTAAGTTTCTTAATTTTAATTAGTGCTCGATCTTGAATTTGTTTAATCCTTACAAGACTTAAATTTTCTCTAGCTGCAATTTCTTTTAACGTAAGTGGTCCATGCTTTTCGATGGTAATAAACGTACAATTCATGTCTTCTTTATAGTTTATCCAGTATCGACATGATTTCTTGTTGCATTTTTTATTTTTAGAATAACACTTGCTGGCACATGACCTCATAAGTCTGGATGCTCCTTGGCTATTAAATCAAATATGTTGTCCTTTTCATTGTCATCTATGGAAAACTTCTGTTTAAGATCTTTGCCCTTTTTGATAAGCTTTTTTGAGCTTTCAATTTTAGTTTTACTTTGAATAGAGTTTGACTCGCGATGATTATTCAAGTATTCAAGAATTAAATCATTGTTGGAAAGATAACCGGTTACCATTGCGCGAAAAAATTCAGATTGAGTCATATCATCATGATCTAATCTGATTTTTAATTCAACATGTCGTTTGCGCGTATCGTAAAATATTAATCGCTTCAAGTCATCTTTTTTCTCGCTCATTTGTATCTCGCGTTAATGTGCGTGGTACCTTCGACTTGCGAAGCCGAGGTTTGTTTTATAAACTGAGCTTTGGTTCTAAGCTCAAGCAAATTTCTAGCCCCCGTATAAGATAAGCCACTTCGAATCCCCCGTTTGAGTTCGTTTAAGATGGTTCCAGCGTGGCCTTTGAACGGTACAACTGCTGATATACCCTCCAATGAAGAAGCCGCCCCCCTCCAGTCTTTCTGAGCCTCTGCAGAGGCCATCCCGCGATAGGATTTAAATTTTTCGCCGGCTCGATAAAACACTTCCCCAGGCGATTGTGTTGTTCCGGACAGCAATGAGCCAATAATAACAAAATCGGCGCCTGCCGCGAGAGCCTTGACGATATCGCCAGAGCTTTTAATCCCCCCATCGGCAATAATTTTGGCATCGCGGTCGGACTGCGAACATTCAATTACAGATTGAAGGGTTGGAACACCGTGGCCAGTTTGAATTCGCGTTGAACAAATAGAGCCGCCGCCGATGCCGACACGAATACTGTCAGCACCCCAATCAGCCAAGTCATTAAAACCTTTTAATGTTGCAACGTTGCCGGCAATAATGTGCACAGTCGTACCAAAAGTGTTTCTCAACACCTCAAGCGCGTGGCGCATCATAGCGTGGTGGCCATGTGCAACATCGACACAAACAATTTTTACTCCAGCATCGTATAGTGCAGTGGCTCTGTCAATAAAATCATTGGTCACGCCAATTGCAGCGCCAATATTTTTTGTCGCGCTATTTTTCGATTTATATACCATCTTAACTTGCTCATCAATTGTGTTGTATCGATGAATGATTCCTAAGCCACCATGCTTTTCCATGATGCTGACCATTGCGGATTCAGTAACGGTATCCATTGGGGCAGAGATAATTGGTAAACTAAATTCGATGTCCGAAAGCGTATTACCAATGTCAATGCGCTTTCTTGATACAATATCAGAAAACTGCGGCACCATCAACACATCATCAAAACATAAAGATTCTCTATTATTCATCATCGAACACATCCTCATGTCTGTAAATAATATGAATGCCTGGGATTAAAAGCAACAAAGATGAAGCTTCATCGTCGCGATTTGCATGAATATTCTTCCATGCAATATTGCGATCGTTAGAATCATGGATCGTCATCATTGAAAGTTGACCCATGCTTGTCTGAAAGACAGCCGTGTAGGTCATCGAGTCCTTGTTTGCAGTTCGCGAGTTGTCTCGGTGAGAAGCATCACATCGCGGTGCGCGCGCTGCTTAAACTCAAGTAGCTCACTCTTTACCATCGTCAGCTCATCAACAAGCTCGATGATTCTCATTTTTAGACTTGAAAGCTCTTCGCGAAGCTTAGAAATCTCTTTTGTGTTTTTACTAGTAGTCATTTTTTTCTCCATATATTTTTACTACGTTGATTGCTTTTTGCCAACAATCAGGGCAATATAATCTTACTATATTTTCTTTTTCTCTTACAACCACGTTCCACAATTTTACCATTTCTTTATCTGTCTTGTCAAATGGTTTTATGCATGCGGAACATTCATCCGGCATCTGTTCGAACAGAAAAATTTTCTCGGAAAGTTCTTTGTTTTCATCTTTCTTTGCTGCCTTTGCTGCTGCTCGACGTTGCTCCCTATTCACCCGTGCTCCCAAGGGCGCCCGCGCCTCGGTCGCTAATCGTGATTGGGTACCAATCGTAAAGATCGCCGGAAGATGTTTCAACCGCCCTAAACGATACGACTGGAATTAATACAAGCTGCGCAATCTTGGCGCCAGCCTCTATGTGTTGGGATTCATTGCCAATATTATGAACATTGATAAAAACCTCACCATCATATCCAGAATCAATTACACAAGCTCCAACAATCAAGCTGCGTTTAGATGCTAAGCTAGAACGATTCTTGACTTCTAGCATGTAACCGTGTGGTACGCCAAATCGAAGTCCGGTTGGTAATATAACACTTTCTCCTGGAGAAACATATTTACCAATTTCCTCGCCATCTTTTGGACAATAATATACATCCAATCCAGCATCAGATGGGTGCCCCCTTGTAGGGGGCCTTACATTTGGTCGCACTCTGCAATATTCAAGGAGCATGCGTTGTCGGGCCCTTTGCCTTTCGCAACAGACTGTACATGTCATAAAGATCATCGAGATCGTCGCCACTCTTCATTAGTCGATATGCTTTTACAGCAAGACTAATCTCGTCGCGGCTAAGCCAACCGTTCTCTTGGTATGACTTCTTTAGATCTCGCCGCTGGTCCTTATAAGGTTCCATCGCATCTTCCAACGCCTTCAGCGACTTGATATATTCAACAAGCATAAGCTCTTTTTCGTTTTGTTCATTCATTTTATGCCTCCTTGGCAATTCTTTGTTGATAGTGATCGTAGATGCGAATAATGAAATTTTCCAACGTATTGGCCAAATTTAATGTCATAAAAATCATTAGCAATTGCAATAATCAGCCCAGTTCGGTGTTCGGGAACACGCGGATTGGAGATCACAGGATGTGGTGCCTGCGTTATTCTGACCATATCGCCAACTTTGTAAACCATTCGATCTGTATACATTATAACCTTTTTCTCTGCATTAGTCAAGGATTATTCGAAATTAAAATCAACTTTAACATCGAGAGCAAATTTTGGAACACGCAGATAATCTGCCAACTTGTGCTTTAAGCACTCATCGGCATCGAGGTACCAATCAGCGTGACCCTTTTGATGAACAATCTTAAGAAAATAATCTTCCTTCTTGCCACAATTTCTTGCCATCATTGTATAAACAATATTGTTCAGACGATCTGCTTCCTCGGCGTTGGCCTTAAGCTCTTCGACCTTGCCTCTATCCATCGATGATACATCGTGAATCATGACGGTTGCATTTGGATCCATGAAGCGCATGCCTTTGTTACCAAAAGAAAATAAAACAGCTCCACAAGACATAGCCTTGCCCTCGACAATTGTCGCGACAGGTAGCTCGGCATGCTCAATCTCTGAGATCATTGCCATCAAAGAATATACTTGACCGCCGTATGAGTCAATGACAATTGGAATGACAGGTTGCCCTGTGTTATGGGCATCGCTCATTTTCTCAGAAAACTCTTGGGCTGATTTTTCGTCGAATTTATTTACGCGAATAATAACTGGTGTACGATTTAGCTCGCATTTATCGATCAGTGGATCTTTTTTATATGTAATTTTCATTGATAATCCTCCCTTGGAAAATTTAATAGTGCGAACTCGCCGTGGAGTTCTAGTGCTTTTCTGTCATACACCCTTGCCGCTTCTTCGGGCGCGTCATATGTGCCAAGACTGATATGTCGGCTTTTCTTATCAGGGTTTCCTATGTATGCTTGAAATCTACCATATGGTGTTGTATACACCCCTTTGTAGCCTGATTTGCTAGTGGTGCGCACTTTTCGATTACGACAATTCTCTGAGCGTGTGCAAATCCGTAAGT
>TARA_R110002110_G_scaffold269913_1_pt1 | contig 13870 bp, 14 predicted proteins | sample TARA_R110002110 | Tara Oceans TARA_R110002110 (sample SAMEA4397330) | marine metagenome | biome: Polar Biome; feature: [SRF] surface water layer (ENVO:00010504); material: water (ENVO:00002006), including particulate matter (ENVO:01000060) such as... | depth 5 m
TAATGTTATGCTGCAATCACCAGGCCACAGGACCTCTTCCGCTATTATTTTGTCATCCACATCATAGAAAAAAGCCTTTACTTTTCCAGTGATTACAACCCATGATTCTTGAGCTATTGTGGAAGTTTTTTCACAATACACATGTTTATGAGGTCGAAACTTCTTCCCTGCAGGTAATCTCATTGCTGCCAGCTGTAAAAATTCGCAGTCTTCTATAACATTGACCCTTTCAGACTGAACATCTTCTTTTCTTAAGATTATGTGGTTTATTTGTTCTTTGTCAATGTTTGAAAAAATCTTTTTCACTACGGTTTCGTCCCTTCAACATTTAAACTCATTAGCATTCCGCTCTCTTTGTCCATGTGGGGAAGATAAGCCTGGCTATAATCGTCAATATGCGAATGATCAGTTTTTCTCCAGTCATATCTTTCAATATCAGCAAAGCCTGCTTCTTGCAAATCTTTTGTTAATTCTCTAAAATCCCAGCACCAACAATGATTATTCTCAGGGTAATCCTGACGCCCATACAAGATTCCCGATAGTTTCCTAACCTCTCCAAATTTAAGATAGTGTGCCACCACTTTTTCAAAGTCCGGAACTGCAATTCTCAGGGTACCCGATGGCTTCAAAAGCCTAAACCACCTTTCTAAAACCTTGGCGTGCTCCCATCGAGAAAAATGTTCCAACACATGACATACGTATATAACATCGATTGTCCCTTCCTGAAATCCTTCTAAGTTCCTGATATCCGCTATCATATCGACGGCGGGGGTAGACCGACTATCAATATTGATATAGCCCTCGATTCTTTTTGTGCCGCAGCCAAGATGTAGGTTCATTCGCGTCGCTTCCAGTTTTCCCATACAAAATCATAATTATATGTCAATTTATGAGTATTTTGTAGTTTAATGTGAAGTATGTCTCGTTTGGTACGAGCATTATCAATAAAATCATGAAATTGAACCTGAATATTTTTTATCTTAAAAATAACCGGGGAGGTGACCAGATGTTTTAAAAGCTCATATTCCCCTCCTTCAATATTCATACTGATTAAATCAACTTGTTCCAGTTCATGTTCAGCAAAAACGTCTTCTATTTTTTTTAAAAATATTTTCTCAGACTGCACACTTTCTATTATTTTTCTATCTAAGATGGAGGTGTTTTCACCATTGGCCATATCAATATTAATAGATGATTGTATGTTTTCCGTCGCGAGGCCATAATTAAAGATTCTGACTTTATTGTTTTCATCAAACCGCTCACAAAGTTGCGAATAAAACTTTTGTACTGGTTCAAAAACATAAACATTACACCCAAACTTGTTAAATATATCATCCGTAAATTCACCGGTGTAGCCCCCAATATCAAAAACTACTGATTTTTCATTTAGGTCATGATCTAGGAGCCGGGTATGATCACCATTATCTTGGAACCACCGCCTAAACTCAGGAGCAGACATCTGGACCTCTTTTCTTCGGTTGTGGAGGGAGCCCCAGATCTATAATTCTTTTAATAGTAGGCCACTCGCTCCAGACATCCATTATAAGATTGCGCGACTTGGCCATGGCAACAATATCTTGCTCCGTTATTGGCTTCTGTATCATCTCATGCAGACGATCAGCTGACTGCTCGCGAGTAATATCTAAGTACTCAAAAGAACTTTTGGGAAAATAACTACCAATGTTTGACGCGCCCCAAAATATAGGCTTTGTAAAGGCCATCATGACATCGTTAAATTTCTCAGTAAAAAATCCATCTAGAACCCCATTCTCAAACGACAACGAATATTCGTATCTTGAAATCCACTTATGTTTACTGTCATCTGTCCCAAATTGGGTGCAGCCTCTGTAGTGAGACTGTAGGTTATTTCTTGTACACCATTCGCCCATACCACTTCCATAGATGTCTAAAACTCCCGGGTATGCATGACAAAATTTCCTAACAAACTCCAACCTCGTGCGGTGTCCGGCGCAAAAATCCTTACTTGACATCACGACACATATTTTTTTATTCCTGGGTTTCCATTGAAATTGTTTCATTTCTTTATACGAGATTCTGCTCGTCCAACTAGCAAATAAGTGTGAATTCCCCAGAGCATGCTTAAATTTATATTTAACCTCTGGGAATGCGTCCCAATTATTATATTTGTGGCCGTCGCCCAGCGCCAGCATCCACGGTGGTTCTCTGCCAACTAAAATAACTTTTGACATATCAATTCTATCAAAGTCTAATGAAGGATCAAGAGTTTCCCACCCAATTATCCAGTCTGCTTTATAGGGATCTGTTATTGCTTTAATGTCTTCCCATATACCATCATGGTTCGGGGTACCGCACAACTTTGATGCTAAAGCCTCTTCATTGCTAAGGTATCCCCACGGAGTTACAAAGCAAATAGTTGTGTAGTCAGCATCGCTCATTGTATTCTCTCAAATCAAACAAGCCACTTTACGAGCTTAAAATCTTCAGCATAGTCGACGCCTATTTCAATTCCGCGTGTTCTATTTTGGTTTTTGACAAATGTAATCCACTGTTCGCCGCGGCGTTCGCATTCGCTCTCATGCGCTCTGATTGAAGCAACTTTAATATCTAGATAATCGCTTATATCCACAAAAAAGTCCCCATCGAAAGGCTCAACAGACTTATACCAATTACTGCGATACATTAATACCCTAGGAGTATGACGCGCTGCGTTTAAGGTAGCTCTTCCTATAGCCGAATGATCTTGGTGGACGTCTCCCAGCCAGTGCGTGTATATTAAATCGATCTTGTTGTCGGCAATAACCCGGTCTAGGTTTTCGATGAGGTTGGAATTATACTTAACCTCTTTGGCTTTATAGTTGAAGCACACAAGGTTGCTTAACCGTAAACCTAATACTTTCGCGGCGCGGCGGCCTTCTTGCTCAGCGGTTTTAGGAGATCGGACCTCGGTACCGTCGACGGCTGTGTATCCACTGTCCGTGATTACCAACATATACACGTTATCTCCCTCATCAATATGTCGTGCTACGGCACCGCCGGCGCCGAGCTCAATATCATCATAATGTGCTCCAATAGCTAAAACATTCATCATTCCTCCAATAAAAATTCAAACATAAAAGTTAATAATCTGAGGCGTCTCTAGCCTCACAGGGTTTGGACTGTTTTCGATTATTTTTCTTACATGGTCGAAATCATCCTTCGTATCTATAGTCACGCTTACATTACTGCAGCTATAGAGAGGTGGCGGCTCAAACCACAAAATGTTATTTACCTCTGGGTTTTCCCAGATCCACGCGTTTATGTGCTCTCTTTGTTCTGGTGTTTCTACAGAATTATACATTTTATTAAAGCATTTGGATGTCCATAAATCAGCTGCCACCCCTGTGGGACAACTTAGACAATAAGAATAGTCCGCTTTTTGCTTAAGCATTTCTTTTAATTGCAACAAAATTAGATCTGGATCAGTTAACGGGTTGTCTGCTGTGATTCTACCAATAATATTAACATCTTTCTCCCCCTCTAAACATAGTCTAACTCTCTCTAAAACATTGTTTTCGGGGCCGCGGACGACTTTTATATCGCAATCATGACCAATTTTTTCTATTGCATCATTCTCCGAGGTATCGCCAGTCGATAGCACTAACCTAGAAGTCTTATAGTTACCCTTAAGACGCCGTATCAAAAACTCTAAAATTGAGTAAGACTTATATATCGGCTTTAATACTTTTTTAGGGAGTCGAGAAGATCCAACCCTGGCAGTTATAACTAAAAGGGGGCGTGCATCACTTGTCACGGAATCCTCGGGTCAATTCTCTTCATATCGGGCAGGCGCTTCTCTTTTTTACCCTTTTTGCGAAGCTGAGTTAATTCCTGTTGAATATATATCTTTGAAGCTTCCTGAAGTGGCGCCGCAACGTCTTCGATAGAAGCGTCTTCGAGTCGAATGCAGGCTGCACACGGCTTAATTTCCATACGGCGATTCTCAAGATGCAAATTACGGGCCCGAGTCATTTGAGGGCCGTGCCAGATTTCTTTGATAGTGTTTGTTTTAATATCGCCGATCGGAACATCTGCGTCCCAGTCCGCGATACATAGTGGTACGAGACCAGTAGCAGTTACAGTAAGTCGTTGCCAAGGATATGGACAAAAAATATTATCTTCCTTTTTATTTGCATGATTAACCTCAACTGAATAATCGTGCTCTACATTAAAGCTGATGTTATCAGTTATAGGAAGAAATGTATTGTAATATTCTAGTATGTCGCCCTCGAAATAATTGTATATCCCTTGCACCTTAATTTTAGGATATCCTTCTCCATATTCTTCCCTGAGTCGATGTATGTTCGCGACCCTTTCCACGGTTTCATTAAACTTAAGGGGCGCTCGAAGCTTATTGTATGCTTCTGCGGTCGCATCAATACTTAACGATATATAATCTAATCTTGCATCAATAAGCCCTTTAATATATTCTTCGGTTAGATTTCCGCCGTGAGTTATAAATGAAACTTCCTTGACGCCGGCGTCCTTAGCATATGCTACGAAGTCAATAAGACGCGGATGTAAAGTTGATTCGCCTCGCCAACTTAGACGCAACGAATATAAATCATTTTCAACACACTCATCAACGGCTTTTTTATAAAGATCATAATCCATGGCCGCGAACTTAAGATTAGGGTCTTCTTTGGCGTTCACCTTCATGTTATCAAAAACTCGTCGGTAACACATGGGGCACTTTAGATTGCACCTAGAGTCTGCTTCCAGATCCACATGCAGCGGAAATGGAGCGACATATTTCCATTTTGGATAGTTTTCCCATTGCCATCGATTCTTCATATAATGAAGGGGATGCCTTCTCTCTTCCTCCCAGTTTCTCAGTCTATCTGGGTTTTGCTGGAGAATATCCAGGCTCAGTTGAGATACGTTTATCTTCGTTGTTAATTTTTTGTCCGTTAGTTCTGTCATTTTTATTCCTCTGTTCTATAAATAGTTGTCTCTTTTACTATTCTATAATTGCCCATATATAGTTCGTGAAGACCTGTTCCAAAAAAAGTTCTAATAGCCTGTTTTGGAGTGCATACAATTGGTTCATCGTTATCATTGAAAGAAGTATTTAAAACAAGCCCGGTGCCGGTAAGATTTCTAAATTCCTTAATTAAGTTCCAATATTTTGGATTAACCTCTTTTTGTACAGTCTGTAATCTACCAGAACCATCGATGTGGGTAACCGCCGGGATTTCTTCTCTCTTCTCTTCCTTTATTATATGCACCATCTGCATAAACGGAGCGGCATAGTCAGACTCAAAATATTCACTCTGACATTCTTCCAAAATAGATGGCGCGAAGGGGCGATATGCTTCTCTGTGTTTAACTAGTTTATTGATTTTGTTTTTCATCTCTGGATCACGAGGGTCTCCCAAAATTGAGCGATTTCCAAGAGCACGATTGCCAGATTCCATGCGGTCCTGGAACCAACATATAATCTTTCCTTCTGTTAGCGATTTTGCAGCCTCTTTAGTGGGGTCAACAAGATATTCATATTTAACCAAGGAATCATCTAGGGCGGCTTTTATTTCATCATTACTAAAGCCCGGGCCCCAATAATCGTGAGTCATTTCAAAACTTCGTTCATTGCCAAGCACATGATTCCAATAATAAAAACAAGCGCCGAGAGAAACGCCGCCATCATCAGCACTTGGGGCAATATAAATATTTTCGAATGATGTCTCTCTGAGAATACGGCCATTCATCTTACTATTCATAGTAACGCCGCCGGCTAAACAAAGAGAACTAAGGCCAGTTTTTTGGTGGGCCCACTCGCACATTTCGATTATAACATCCTCTACTCTGCGCTGAAACGAGGCCGCTATATCTTGATGTTTTTTAGTGAGTGGCTCATATGGCTGGCGCTCAGGACCAAACATAGATATAAATTGGTCTGAATACCGACGAGGGTGCCACGTAAAAAACATAAAATAATCTAAATCAAAACGCAACTGGCCCAGATCAGCATCAAATCTAATCAATTTTTTAAATTTATTGTAATAGGTTTGGTTCCCATACGGGGAAAGGCCCATAACCTTCCACTCATCTGAATTGGCGCGATATCCCAAATACTGAGTTACGGCGGCATATACCTGCCCCATCGAATGAGGGTATAGTGTGTCACTAATTGTTGTAATCTTATTGTCTTTTCCAACTGATAGTCGGGTTGTAATATCATCGCCATACGCATCGATAGTTAAAATAGCCGCTTGCTTGAACGGTGAAACTAAAAATGTGCTGGCTGCATGGCAGGCATGATGAGGAGCAAAATGTAAATTAATTTCTCCATCTCCCTGAAAATCTATTTGTTGAGAAATGCTGGCTATTCTTTTATTTTCCTTGGGGCCTCGCACGTGACGCAGTAAATTATTCGGAATATAATGAAGAAAGTCTTTGTGGTGCCTTATGGCTGCAGCACTGTCCTGCGGTTCTAGTTCGTGCCCGGGATTCCACCCAAAAACAATGTGATCTACATCCTTTATTGTTACCCCGGCTTCGGACAAACAATATTCAACAGCCTGGGTGGGATAATCATCCGAAAACTTTATACGGTTAAATCTCTCTTCTCTTGCGTGAGCCACAAGCTTTCCGTCTTTGATTAAGGCCGCGGCCGAATTAGAGTCGTTAAGGCCCAATACAATGGTCGGTTTATTTTTCATTTTTTATCCTTATTCCATGTATAGAATAGCATGTTTGGCATATGTTGTAAAGCAATATTCTTTTACTTTATTATATTCATAATTCTATTATATGCAAGACCATCAACCAAATTGCGGCCTAAGTTAGACACTTCTTTCCTGAACCTTATGCTTCCATACTCCTCTATGGCGCGCCAGATTGCTTGAGCAGTTTTATCGGTCCACAGCCCAACGTTTTGACACCTAGTTAATTGATTATATATTTGAGCAGTTGTATTTTCATGATCGATTGATGGAACGACGATTGCTGGGCGACCCAAATAGGCACATTCATATAAAGTTCGACCGCCGGCACATATTATAAGATCCTGGACAGCTAGCAGTTCCAAGAAATTCGGAGGATTGCGATAAATCCGAAATCGGTGGGAAGCGAGACAAAGGCGCCTTATTTCTTTTTCTTCTTCGACAGGAAACAAAGGACCCAAAACTATATGGTATATCTTTTCATCTTCATGTGTAGTTAAAAATTTTACTATCTTTTTGGTGATAGCGGCCGGGTCTGATCCTCCCATCGTTATCGCGACATTGATTACTTTTTCGTTAAGAGGCAAAGGGGTAGGCAACCCTTCGCTTAAAAAATACTCTGGGCCCGTCAGGACTGTCGTGTTCTTTTGGTTGAACGTGTAAGATGTATATTCAGGTACGATTGAGTCATTAATGATTACGTCCGGAGCGCCGTCACATTTGCCTAAAATATCAAAAACAATTGTCTGTATTTTCTCACCGCGGGCAAACTCGAAAAACTTTTTATATGGATTTTCTTTAAGATCGAAAATTACTTTAGCCGGCCTGTGTTTATCGACTATTTCAATCAATGTGGCGTCAGTATCATCATTCTTGCTAATTGTTTCTACTTCAAAGCCAGCATTTCTGACATACTGCACCCCGTCGGCATAATTTTTCATTACAAAAAACACCTCATACAAACCTTTTAGTGCGGTGGCACTAATCATGGCTCGTTTGATGTGGCCCATAGAAACGCCCCAAACGCGGCCGCCGTCGACCCTGTAGATTACTTTTTCCTGAGTATTATGCATTCGTATCTTCGAGGCCTATAGGTGTCATCTCCTTAACTTCTCTAGTAAGGGGGCGCCCAACTAGTTTATCCCAATCGGTGACTCTACTGAGTGGGGTGGATGGAGCAAAGAACACCACATCTTCAGGAGTTAGTATTTCGCCCCTCTTAAGTGTCCTCTTGGCATAAATGCCGCGGCGCTTAAAAATACGCGGTTGTGCTTCTTCGGGAGTTGGCTCTTTTACGCCTGTGCCGCGGGATCGTTCAAAGTCTCTCACATTTTTTACAAAATTTCTCAAATCATCTGGGGACATAGATATCTTCTGGTCTGGGCCACCCATTTTCTTGTCAAGTGTAAAGTGTTTTTCTACAATGTCGGCGCCTAGGCAAACTGCTGCGAATGGTATATGTGTTCCTATCGTATGATCAGAAAACCCCACAGGGCAACCCAAGGCCGTCTTAAGGGTCTGAATAACATTTAGGTTACAAGCCTCGGGAGGTGTTGGGTAGCAGGATACACAGTGCAGGACCATACAGTCCGTATTCCCGGCCTCCTGCGCCCATCTAACCGCTCTATGTGTCTCCTCAAGGGTGCTCATGCCAGAAGACAGGATAATTGGCTTGTGGAGCGCTGCAGCGCCTTGAATCAATTGCTTATAATTAAAGTCCATCGAAGCTATCTTCATGAGGCCTGGGTTCTGCTTGGCGATAAATCGAAGACTAGAAAACTCTTCGGGCGTTGAAAATAGGTTAATTTTTCTTGCCGCGGCAAAATCCCATAATTGCTGTTCATCTTTGTGGGATATTTCGGCATCTATATCGTGCTGATAACTCGGGTGACTTGGATGGAGAAACTTTTCTGTGACAAACGTCTGTATCTTTACCGCGTCGGCGCCATTTTCCCAGGCGGCCGAGATCATGTCTTTTGCCAGCTCAAGGTCGCCATTATGGTTGATTCCCACTTCGGCTATAATATATGTTGGGTTATCTCCACCCACAACAGAATTTCTAATCCTAACCTCTTTCATTTTTCGTCCTTATTAAATCATTAAATTTTTCTTTTGAGTGGGGCCCATAATTGAAAACAAAGTCCAAAGCAGACAAATATGGTATAAAAGTGTCACCAGGCTGCTCATATCTCGGGTGATCGAAACTTTGCCATTCTATTTCAACGTCATTGGCCTCAAATTCTGACATTGTCAAATACTCTTTACCAGAGTCACCGCATAAATAAGTTTTTGCTTCAACCTTTTTGCAGATCTGCAAGATCAGGTCACTAGAGGCTAAATGATCAACTCCCAAATCTGAGGAACATTCCATTGGAGTATCAATCCCAAACTGACCCCTAAACCATTCTATAACTGATAGGTTAAAATCGATTAACCGGCTGTACTCTTTCCCGACAATTGTATGCTCTAGGCTTTCAACGGTTTGGGGGCCCCATGGTGTAGGCGCAGCGCAATGTTGCAATCGGCCGAATATCTTCTTCTGCCATTTGCTATCATGACTTATTTCCACTTCTTTTATTTGTTGATTATAGCGCCCTTTAGTCTTAACAGGAAGTGTTATCCAAACTGCCTCTCCGTCGAGCTTTAGCTGATTTCTATTTTCGAAGTATCGCTTTTTAAACTGAACATGATCAAAAATAATGTATTTATCTGCCCGGGCCATCTTATCAAAAAAGCCAAGCCATGGAAAAAACTCTGGTTGATGAACTGCTATTTTCATTTTTTTCGATACTTCCCTAGCTTAACAAGCTTTTTAGTGGGAGTTTCTTTTAAATCATATACTATTCCGGTGCACCCCACAGGCGCCTCATTGGTTTCTTTGTTGATTAAATAATTTTCACACAGCGCGCATATATGAAATTCTTCTCTTTTTCCGCCAAGATGTCGATCTCTTAAGTCTTTCATGGCTGGAGATGTCCATATTTCTTTAACTGTGCTAGAATTAACGTTACCAAGTCGATTGAACTTACAGTTATAGTCTCGGGAACAAGTGGTCACCGACCCGCAAGCGTAAAGTGTCAATCGTTGCCACAAATAAGAACAAGGATGAAAGGTATATTGATCCAAATTAGCAAGATGCGGTGCATCTTCGTGAGAGGAATAGATAGGGTTTACAAGAAAATAGTCTGCTTCTGGAAAAAGGGATTTATTCTTTCTTTCGACGGCTGCAATATTTTCTGCTGAGTAATCCTCTTGAGCCTCTTGTATCCGTATCTTTAAATTCGAGTTATACTTTTTTCTTGCTTTATCAAGCTTTGTTACCACTTCTTGGATAAAGACAGTAAACTCCTCATTTGTCATTGGTTTCGGAGTCTTTTGGGTTGCCTCTGCGTGTACAAGATCGTAAGATATGATAAGAACATCCAAACCATTTTTGACAACAAGATCAATTTTTTCATCATTTAAAAGCAACGCGTTGGTTGTAACTTGGATATCCAAGATTCCGTTGTCTTTGGCATACTTAATACACTCTGCTATCTTTGGATGTAGAAATGATTCTCCTCTGGACTGTAATTTAATCGCGCAGAGACCATTTTGAGACCCTTCATCAATAATCTTGGTGAAGGTTTCATAGGGCATCAATGACCTTTTATACTCCATAAAGTTTTGAAAACAAAACGAACACTTAAGATTGCAAGCATCCGTGAGCTCGATATCTAAGTGAACAGGAAAATCAGTCTTTATAGGCTCTCTCTCTAGTTCTTTCCAAAATTTTCTATATTCTTGATATGTTCGTTTTTTCATATTAGCTCCTCCAGCAATATTTCTCTACCTTCGTTCTCTGATCTGTTACATGCTTCAACAAACATCAAGGCTCGAATTCCTTCTTTTAAACCGGTTTCTGGTTTCTTCTTATTTTTTATAGCTGCAACGAATTCAGACAACTGCTCCTTTCTGGAGTCATGATATTCAAACTCTATACGCTTATCCGGGGTCGGATGACATTTGATATCTCTACCTTTTCTAATTATAGCTTTCTTAAATCCATCAGACTCGATAACAGCATTAGTAAACTGAAACATAAATTTATTCATTGACGGAACCACCCAGCTTGTATAAACGGAGCCCACTGCAGGACCTATTTTTATCATGGCCACACCAGAATCGGGTGCGGAGTGGTCGGTGTATTGCCAGGACATTTTTGCTGTAACTGATTCGATCGGGCCGAATAAATATTCTAAAATATCACTAGCGTGAACTCCATTTACTCTAAGAGGGCCCTCGGGGCACAAACTTTTAGATGATCTCCAGTATTCCTGGTCCCAATTAAGGGCGCCACCATGAGACAGAAAAATTTGAAAAGAAACTAAATCTCCCAGATCGCCGTTCTCTACCTCTGTCTTAATATAACGAAAGATCTTTTCACGCCTCATATTGTGTCCCACCATAAAAACAGGTTTATAATTTTGTAGTTTTTTCTCTAAAGATTTTGCTTCTAGCAAAGACTGCACCATTGGCTTTTCAACAAATATGTTAAGCCCTCTTTCGATAGCCGCATTAATATATTTATAGTGTGAAAAATCCGGTGTCGCAATTATGATTGCCTCGACCCTTTCAAGGGATTCTTCTATTGTATTAAAGGAGCTACATGCATAAGATTTCGAAAAGGCGGACGCCTTCGCTCTATCTGGATGAAAACAACTAGACAGCTTTAGATCTATATTGTTATCAACCAACTTACTTAATTTGGTACCGTAGCCGCCGATCCCAATCATGCAAGCAGAAATTTGATTTTTTATGGGGTGATGGTGTGCCATTCTATGATATTAAATCCAATGATATTTTTTTACAGTTTGCCTTTAAGGTTATCCCATTATCAGCAACAGACCATGTTTCTACACCATGTTTGTTTAAATCTTCCACGAAAGATTTGAAATGATTAAGTCGCTCTAGAGCACCCTCGGTAGTTCCAAACGGGGTGCTTATAAGATCTTGAACGGTTCGATTAAACTGTGGCTGATAGGAGGGGGCATTTTTACACTTGTTGATCGTAACTTCAAGGCCGCTATGCACATTTAATTTGTTGGGGACACCTCGCCACATTGGGCTATAATTATGAGAATTCCAATATTTTTTGCTTTCTAATAAAGCTTCAATATTTGAAATTATTTGTGTTTCCAAAGAACGATCTACGTTATAGAAATGAAGTTGTGAATTTTCTTCAAAACCTAAATAAACTATTTTTGATGCACCCATAATATACGCCAAGTGCGTAGCTGATAATAAAATACTGCAGCTCCCGTGAATATTGTTTCTCTCATCGATATGGCGAGGCAACGGAGTGGTTAAATTTAAATCCCACATTGGCACTACCCTTTCGTTGTCCCATACTTCTGTTGCATATGCTGTCTGGTCACTTTTGTGAGCAAAAATTGGAATGCCTTTCGGACCGTATTCTAACATATAAGCAATTGAGTCGATATGTCCCGTTACCATATAATCTAGGCTTTTAATTTTTGTGTGTGAAAAGTTAACTCCAATAACTATCTCATTTTTTAAAGCTTCGAGGTTTTTCTTAGTAAGATTATTAAGAGAGGGAGCACACCCTATAATATAAATTGTTTCGCCCAAATGCCTATCATTAAAATCATTAAGTTTCATAGTCTCTTCCACCCCTGCGGCATCATATCCTTTGTTACTTCATCACTGTTACCCAAGCTTGGATGGGTGGGAGCAAACCATTTTTGAGGCGCGATTACTTTTTTATCAGGATTCGCATTAAGCCACGCGCTCCACCACGAAAAAGACGAATTAGCAATAATATTATTTTTCATTTTTGACATTAAAAACAGATCCACTATATCGCTCTCTCCGTTCACATGAAACGATTTTTGAACAGAAAAATTTTCATTACAATAAGCAGTATGCTCAGCAGGATCCATGTCGCTAAAAAACACAAAAACACTATCTGATTGGAACTCATCGAAGGCTTTATTATAATATTCGGTGCCCAAGATTTCGAAGCACCCCTTAAAAATATTCGTGTAGTCGCCGCGGCGGATGTGAACTGCAACAGTATTTTCCATGTATAAAAGCCTGGAATATTTCATCTCGATATAATCCTCCACTTGAGGCGGCAGTGTTAAGGTATCCAAGATCAACTCTCGATTGTGCTTAAAGTATTTTTCAGACTGGAAATATCCAGATAGAGCAATGTTGTTAGCTGTTGGAATTTTTGTGTACTGAAACCGCGGTTCTTGATAAAAGTGCTCCACTGTGGTTTGTGGTTCATCAATATTTAGCTTACAGAATATATTTTCGCAATAATTACCGTACTCCTGCGTGTTGGCCAAACAGGGGAACAGAGCTATTTGATCGGTGTCTTTAGCATAAGATAAGGCCGTGGCCACGCCAAACATTTGGTTAGCAAGACCAAAATTTGCAGCCCCGGGGCCGTGGAGCCTACACGTTACGAATCCCACATTTTCTCCCATAAACCATTATAAATCATTAAGGCGGATATCTTAAGCATGTTTGTGAGCTTTAAATCTGGAAATCCAATAACTGATTGTGGCTTTTTCTAGGTTAAAAGTTTTTGTTGCAAATTCCTCGTACTTTTCGTTTAGGAACTCCTCTGTAACTTCTTCTAGATGTCGGTAAACCACAAATGGCAAGTCTTTATAAAATTCTATGTTTTGATGCCATGGTATCACCGGTATCGTGCCGAGATATAGTGCCAACCAGTTTCTTCCGCAATCTACACCATTGCCCAAAGGACTAATAACAAATTTGTGATCATAAATATTTCTACACTGTTTTTCTATCGTTACGGCCTCTGGAGAGTTTCTATAGTCTCTTTCGTTTGCATCGCACTTTTTAGATGTTACCCAGTCTTTGGTCTTAAAATAATCATAGGCGCTCTGTCTGTGTGCTGAGTTGGTCCAGATTCCGAAATCCATATAGGCCAGATTGGTATGAAGCTTTGGGGCGCCAGTTTCAGGCACTACCACAAAATCAGGGTGGTCTTTAATGTCTGCATCCTCCAGGGTACCAATCCACGTAGAAACATGGGAACCAATAGGGATTGATTCTAAGACAGGATGAAAATGTTCTATATTCTGTCCGTACCATTTAATGACGTTTGGGGGTTTTTGATAAAAAAGCTCTGGGGTTATCCCATAATCGCT
>TARA_R110002110_G_scaffold43757_2_pt1 | contig 13870 bp, 13 predicted proteins | sample TARA_R110002110 | Tara Oceans TARA_R110002110 (sample SAMEA4397330) | marine metagenome | biome: Polar Biome; feature: [SRF] surface water layer (ENVO:00010504); material: water (ENVO:00002006), including particulate matter (ENVO:01000060) such as... | depth 5 m
GTTTGATTGCTGCGGAAAATGTTTTATAAAATATGTTGAACACCGCGAACAAAGATGGTTAGAAGGATGGAGACCAAAAAATGTCACAAAAAGTAGTTGATATATTAAGAGGAATTTCACAAGCGGCCGCAGGGATGTACGACGGCGCTTTAGATGATGCCGGAGAGCCAATAAAAATTGGCCTGAAACGCGAAGAAGGCAACCCCATGTTAGACAAGCGAGTGATCGACGGTTGCAAAATCCGTTGCAGCGGAAAAACATTGATTGTTTCTTATCATTCTGAGCTTCTCTTAAAAGACGTATATACAAAAAATTTAGAAAGCGAACTAGAACAAACCATGTCGGATATAGTCAGTTATTTAAAAAAACAATATCGCAAAATAACTGGTAATACTCTATCATTAAAAGAAAAGGGCGAAGTTGACGCAAGAGTCGAATCAACTAGCCGTGTCCGAGTTTTTGTCACAGCCAGAAAAGACTATAAAATCTCGAATATGGACGATGTTGAAGACGTAGGGGAGCCCTCTGAAGCAAAACTAGAAAAATCATTCAAAAATTTTCTAGATCAGGCCTCAGAAAAACGCCCCTCTAATGATAAGCGCAAAGCTGAAGCTTAACAATGTCTTACTCTTTGACTAAAGAGCAAATATTAAAAGAAGTGGTTAAATCTGGCAAGGATCCCGTATACTTCATAAATAATTACGCTAAGATATCTCATCCTATGCGTGGTTTGATTCCTTTTAAGACGTATGATTTTCAAGGCGATTTAATAAAGGACTTTAACGATCACAGGTTCACTGTTATTTTAAAAGCGAGACAGTTGGGGATTTCAACGATAACGGCTGCATATGTTGCTTGGATGATGATGTTCCATCGCGATAAAAATGTTTTAGTTATTGCTACTAAATTTGGTACTGCTGCAAACTTAGTAAAAAAAGTAAAATCTATCCACAGGCATTTGCCGGAATGGATGAAAATAGCTAGTATTTCAATAGACAACAGGACATCTTTTGAACTATCAAATGGTTCACAAATAAAAGCATCGTCAACCAGCTCAGATGCTGGACGTTCTGAAGCTTTGTCGTTGTTGGTCATTGATGAGGCCGCACACGTCGAGGGGTTAGATGGACTTTGGACAGGCTTGTACCCCACTCTTTCAACTGGTGGTCGTTGTATAGCTTTATCAACTCCAAACGGAGTCGGAAACTGGTTCCACCAAATTTGTATTGATGCAGAAATGGAAAAGAACGATTTTCACCTCGTTACTCTTCCATGGCAGATGCATCCAGATCGCGATCAGCAGTGGTTTAAAAAAGAAACCAAAAACATGTCCAGAAGACAGATAGCCCAAGAGTTGGAATGCAACTTTAACATGTCAGGTGAAACTGTTTTCCACCCAGAAGACATGGAAATCATTCAAAACAACTTGTGCGATCCAAAATATAAAACTGGATTTGACAGAAATTTATGGATATGGGAAGAATATCAACCAGATTCAACATATGTCATGTCAGCGGACGTCGCTAGAGGCGACGGTCAAGATTATTCAACCTTCCATATTATAAAAATTGAAACATCAGAAATAGTAGCGGAATATCAAGGTAAACCCACACCTGATTTATTTTCAGATGTGCTTTTTCAAACTGGAAGAGAGTACGGAGACTGTATGATGGTTGTGGAAAATAACTCTGTCGGCTGGGGAGTTCTTTCTAAATTAGAAGAAAAGGGATATCCTAATCTTTATTACTCAAAGAAATCGACTCACGACTTTGTTGAGTCACATTTATCAGATACCGCTGGGGTTGTTCCTGGGTTCACCACTTCTTCTAAAACCAGACCTTTGATTATATCTAAGCTAGAAGAAATGATAAGAAACAAACTAATTAACATAAAATCAAAAAGATTGTTTAATGAAATGAAAACGTTTGTTTGGGTGAACGGAAAACCACAAGCGATGAGAAAGCACAATGATGATTTAATAATGGCATGTGCAATTGCGTGTTGGATAAAAGAAACAGCTTTTGCAACAAACCAGAGGGCAGCTGCTTATCAAAAAGCTTTTTTGTCTTCAATGAATTCTTCTAATGCAAAATTGAACACTTCTATACCAGGTATGATAGCATATAAAAAAGTAAAAAAAGAGCAAAATGAGCAAAATTACATTGAAAATGCTTGGCTCCTAAAAGGATAAAAGATGGCACCACCCAAAAACAGTAACAGAAAAAATCCCAGAAATCCAGATAATAGTTTGTTTAAACAGTTGACCAAACTACTGTCTGGTCCATTAGTTAAATATCGGCGACAAGACACTAGACAATTAAAAAAACGCAGGCTAGATAAATATAAGTCACGTTTTAGATCTGCATCTGGGCAAGAGTTCAAAGTATCAGCCAGTAAAGATATATATGGTTCGGTACAACTTGACTATTATCAAAATCAAAATCGAATGGACCGATATGCCGATTTTGATCAAATGGAATACACCCCAGAGATCGCGTCTTCTTTAGACATATATGCTGATGAGATGACTACATTTTCTGCATATAGGCCAATTATTAATATAGCATGTAGCAATCAAGAAATAAAGTCTGTTGTTGAGACTTTATTGTACAACATTTTGAATATTGAATTTAATCTATACGGCTGGTGTCGTACCATGATTAAGTATGGTGACTTCTTTCTTTATCTGGACATAGAACAAGATGAGGGAATTAAAAACACCATAGGATTGCCAACCGGTGAAATAGAGCGTCTCGAAGGTGAAGACAAAAACAATCCAAATTATGTACAGTACCAATGGAATACTGCCGGCATGACTTTAGAAAATTGGCAAGTCGGTCATTTTAGAATTTTAGGAAATGATAAATTTGCCCCATATGGCACCTCCATATTAGAACCGGCAAGAAGAATTTGGAGACAATTAACACTTTTAGAAGATGCGGTGATGGCATATAGAATTGTTCGTTCTCCTGAACGCCGAGTTTTTTATATTGATGTTGGAAATATTCCACCAGAAGATGTGGAACAGTACATGCAGCGCGTCATGACACAAATGAAGCGCAACCAAGTTGTGGATGTCAATACAGGAAAAGTAGACCTCCGTTACAATCCTTTTAGCTTGGAAGAAGACTACTATATCCCGGTCCGCGGTACCACCAGCGGAACAAAAATAGACACCGTAGCCGGCGGTTCGTACACTGGCGACATCGATGATGTAAAATATTTAAGAGACAAATTATTTAGCGCTTTAAAAATCCCCATGGAATATCTTTCACGCGGCGATGGCGCCTCAATCGACAAAGCGACTCTTGCACAAAAAGATATTAGATTTGCCAGAACGGTGCAACGCCTTCAACGATCTATTGTTTCTGAGCTGGAAAAAATTACTATAATACACTTGTTCACGATGGGTTATCGTGGCAACGACTTACTTTCTTTTAAGCTCCAGTTAAATAACCCTTCAAAGCTAGCAGAGCTACAAGAACTAGAACACTGGAAAGCTCGCTTCGAAGCAGCAGACGGCGCCTCCCAGGGATATTTCAGCCGGCGCTGGGTCGCAAACAATATATTAAATGTTAGCGAAGAAGAGTTCCAAAGAATGCAGTCGGAAATGTTCTACGATAGAAAACACGATTTTGAACTTGAACAGGTTGGTGAAGCTGCAACCGCCGAAGCAGGCGGAGCAGGCGGTGCACTCGGAGGCCTCGGCGGAGACATGGGCGGAGACATGGGCGGAGACATGGGCGACACGGAGGCAGAAGGACCCGAAGAAGATCCCGGGCCACTACTGGCAACACCAGCCGGCGCTGAGACTCCTGCACCCGAGCCTGCCGAAGCCCCTCCTGGCAAGAGAGATGATCACGGCCGGCCTTATAATGAAGCAACCGCCGGTGATAAACAAAAACGCTACGTATCACGGAAACACAGAGGTGGAGATAGAAGAACAGGAAAAAGACAAGCTTTCAACGCCCAGGCTGGTAAATCATATACTGGAAGTAGCCCGAGGTCCTTTTTACCTGGCATGAGCGATCTTTATAAGTTTTCTGAAAATTTAGATTCTAATTACTACGATGAGCAAGAAAGACAGTTGTTTAAAGAAACTGTAGAAATAAAAAAATTAATTGATTCTTTAGAAAGCGTGGAGAAAATATCTGATGAAACTTAAGCACAATAAAAAAAGAAATGTTGGGTTTATTTATGAAGTTTTAATTAAACAACTTTCAAAAGCCAGTATGCAGAAATCAGAAGAAAAAAAACAAAAGGTTATAAAAATCTTAAAAACTTTCTTTTCCAAAAATGCGCCGCTGAGAGAGGAATTAAATATATATCAGTCTTTTGAAGATATAAATCAGCTTGATGAAAGGACAGCTCAAAAAATAATTTTTGAAGCGAGGCACCAAGCTTCTATGTTGAACCATAAAAATATTAATGAAAATAAGAGCAGAATAATTAATTTGATCAATAAAGAGTTGGGACAAGACAGTTGGGACACTTTTGTTAAAGGTTACAAGCGGATGGCCACTATCAATCAGGCTATTTTTTCTAAACTTAGCCCTAAAAGACAAGTTTTTGTAGAGAACAAACTGCTTGATATCATGATATCCCCAGAGACAGAAAAGAAACAGTTTCCAAACGTCAATAATATGGCTTTAAAGACATTTTTAAATAATTTTAACAGCCAATACGCCGAAACTTTGAACGAATCACAAAAAAATCTTTTAGAAAAATATATAACTTCCAATTCAGAAGACAACTTAGAATTAAAAATATATTTGTATGACGAAATCGATCGTTTGAAGACGAATTTAAACGAAAATATTGGAAATAACAACGTTGATACAAAGAAAATCAAATTAATTTTAGAAAAGATGCATGGTTATTCTACTTGTCGTATCGACAAAAACATGATTACAGAAATAGTTAAGATACAGTCTTTAGTGGACGAGTTAAACAATGCCGATAACGCTTAAAATAAAAATCAATGATAAGCCTGTTGAAAAAATTCTTCTTAAGGCTAAAAAAACTATTGATGGAAATATAATTATTTCAGATCATCCCGATATGAATATACTGGTCATGCCGGCTAAAAGCAAGGTTGTTTCTTTGCCGAAAGATGAGTTAGATGACGAGTTATATGATAGTCAAAAAAGATTATTTGATTTTCTCGTTGTTAATGGAGTTGTAGACTATTCGTCAGTCCAAGACGGAAATCTTTTTATGACCAGGGAAGCTGCTATTCCAGAGACAGTTGGTGAAGGCGACAAAATACAATATTGTTTATATGCTATTTCTAATTTTATAGATAAAGAGGCACCATTTTACAGAAACATGAAAGATTTTGAAAAAGAGATGGAGAACAACCTTCTTGAACCTGAAATTGATGAATATACAGAATTTGATCCAGAACGCCATTCTGATACCAAGGGTTCTCTGCCGCCAAAGATGGTTAAATATGGCATACACAGCATCTATAGATTATAAGGTGAGTAATGGAGTTAATTTATTTTATTTTATGTGCCTATGGAATGACTTACATTATAATTTACGGGTCAATTTTTAATTTAATAAGACCACAAAAAGGGCCCCTCGGGGTGCTTTTCAAGTGCCCTTTGTGCATGGGTTTTTGGGTTGGTGTGTTTTTGTGGAGTATCAATCTTTTCACGGAACTATTTACCTATGAATACAACTTGATTAACGCTTTGCTTTTGGGATGTTTGTCCGCCGGGACAAGTTATTTCTTAAGCTCAATATTAGATGATTTTGGCTTAAAATTTAGGAATACAACTGGAGGTGACCAATAATGAAACGGCGAAATATTGCAAAAGTACGGCGTTGCTGCAACGGCAGCGAAATCGTGCGGGGGCGAGCCCCGCTTTTTATATATTATTAACAAGGAGAAGAAGATGTCCGAACAACAATCAAATGGTGGAAACTCAAACGCACCAAAAGGCCATGGCCCGGGCGGCCAGACGCGCCCTGGCGCGAACGTTTGCCCCGCAGGTGCCGGTAAGGGTATAATTGGTACAGTAAAAGGTGACCCTTTAAGACAGAAGATAAGAAAATAAGATAATGTCAAAACAACTTCTACAAGAATATTTTGAGCTTTGTCCCGAAGGCAGATGTCCCATCGATAGGCTAACAGAATCAGAAAAACGTAGCATTTCTGGTGGAGCAGTGTATCTTATAGGCATATGCCAAAAATCTGGCACTAAGAATGGGAATGGCCGAATTTATCGTAAAGAAACTTTGCAAAGAGAAGTTGAAAATTACCAAAATGCTATTCGAGAAAGGCGTTCACTTGGAGAACTAGATCATCCAGATGACTCTGTTATCAATCTTAGGAACGCGTCTCATCTTGCAACGAAAATGTGGTGGGACGGAGAAAATGTGATGGCTAAGTTTGAGGTTTTAGATACTCCATCTGGAAAGATTTTAAAAGACTTAGTCAACGCTGGTGTTAAATTAGGTATTTCTTCACGTGGCCTTGGATCTGTAAAACAAGAGAAAGGAAACACCATTGTAGAAGACGATTTTCAATTAATTTGCTTTGATATGGTTTCTGAACCCTCAACTCCAGGTGCTTATTTGAAAAACCAGCCAGACGCCAGTATCGTCGGCCCGGGCGTTAATGTGTATTTAAAAGAAGAAAAACAAAACAAAATTGACATTTTGTTAGAGTCTATATTGAGAGATTAAAATGAAAGCGAATGAATTCAAAAAAATATTAAAGCCACTGATAGAACAAACTGTTAGAGAAGTTTTGTTACAAGAAGGGGTATTGTCAAACATTGTTGCTGAAGTAGCAAAAGGTATGAGACAGCCTATTGTTGAAAATGCTAAGCCTATCACAAGAAAACATGATGAAGAATCAGAATTTGAAGAAAGACAGAAATATGAAAAAAGCCGTCAAGAAAGAATAAAAAGACTGAACGAATCGACGGGTATGAACATTTTTGATAATGTTGAACAAATTAATGAAACCTCCAACTCTCAGTCACCTCTTTCTGGCATAAAATCTTCTGATTCTGGTGTGGACATAAGCGCCATACAAAAATTAGCAGGCGGCCGCTGGGGCGCCCTCGCGCGAGGTAACAAGTAATGTCTAAAGTAGTTAACGTTGAAGTGTCTATAAAAGAAACTAAAGGCGACATAAACAAACTTATTCGAAAATTTATTAAAAAGTGTAAAAAAGAAAGAATAATAGAAGACTATTTAGAGAGAAGATTTTATGAAAAGCCCTCTGTAAAAAGAAGAAGACAAAAATTACAAAAATTAAAAAATGCTAGAAAGGCCAATGAAGAAAGAAACAAAGCTTTAAAAAGATAAGGTAGGAGAACAAAATGGCAAATGATCCAACAACAAATCAACCAATAAATCTTGGTGCTCCAAGCACGGGTTTGAGATCCGTCGGCGCATATCAAGTCTCTGGACATCCTTTTATTACGGGTTCTGCCGACTTAGATGCCGGTTCGTGTCACATGGTGGAGTTCGACTATATTTCGAAAAGCTTTACAGTCATTAATACAAATACTGATACTGCGGATGTAATTAGAGTACATTTTGTGAGTGGTTCAGACACAACTGCGATTACTGTACCAGGCGCGATCGGAAAACAAAGTATCGCAGACGCGTCTGATGTTATTATCAATCACCACTTTATTACTGTCCCTGCCGGCAACGGAAGTGTTACTTTTGACACTCGATGCAAGAGATTTTATATATCGGCTGACGCAGATGGTAATAGCAACTTAAAATATGAAGTTATGGCAGAGCTGACGACAATTCCGTCGGGCCGAATGTTCGAGTTAACTGGTTCAGGCATCACTGTATAGGGGTAGAGAAAAATGGGTAAATTTGGCGGCATAGGTTCATCGACAGTTTTAACAGATTTGCAGGTTGACGGAACAACGGTCACAGTCGACGCATCAAATAATAGACTAGGTTTAGGAACAGCTGCCCCTGGTACGCAAGTTCAAATAGAAGGCGCAACACCTTACATTACCTTAAAAAATGACACTGCCGAGAATACTGATGGTGGTTGTGAATCAAGAATTATTTTTGAAGATCACGCTAACGTAACTTTAGCTCAGATACAAGGAAGTCATGACGGCTCGTCTGACGACACTAAGGGTGATTTGATTTTTTCAACTCATGATGGCTCGTCACTAGACGAGGCGCTCAGAATTGATTCTGCTCAATTAGCTACTTTTACTGCAGCAGCAACTGTCACTACAAATCTAACTGTTGGCGGCGATATTATACTTGACGATGGCGGCTCTCTTAAGGAGGCCGGCGGTACCGCTGCCATCACATTTGATGGCAGCGGCCATGTAACCAAAATCGGCCAGGACTCTGCTTCAAGTGGAGAATTTTTAAAGTACGATGGATCTAAATGGGTTTCAGACTCTGTTTCATCCGGAGGTGGTGCCGACGTTGGCGTCGCAAACACATTTACAGAAGCTCAGAAAATCTCCAAAGATCAAGATTCTGAGTTGATTGCACTTATTCTTAAGAACGAAAGTGATGCTAACAACACTAGTGGCATTGTATCAGCACGTTTTGATCTAGAAGATACCGGTGGAAACGAGGTAGATTCTGGAAAGATTGCTGTTAAAAAAGAAGCGGCTTTTACTGCAACAGCCTCCACACAAGACTCTAGTATGTTCTTTTCAACTTCTCTTAACGGGACATTGACTGAACAACTTAAGCTTAACAGCGCCGGAAGTCTTTCACTCCTTGTCGATGGTAACGGACTTGTCTTCGGCGCCGACGGTGAGGTAACTCTAACACATGTGCATGACACTGGTCTTCTCCTTACAGATGATTCTGGCGTTGGAACAACTAAATTAATGTTTGGTGATGCAGCATGTTTTATTCAACAGCAAGCTGACGGTCAACTTGGCATTGATGCAGATTCTGTTATCAACGTTACGGCTCCGACTGTTGACATTGATGCATCGACATTGGTCACAATAACCGGACCCGGTCTAACGGTTGATTCAAGCGGCGCAGGTGAACCAGCACTAACTTTAAAAACGACCCATACAACAAAAACGTCTTCGGCGGAATTGCAGTTCTTAAAAGATGCGGCAGACACAGAAGACGGCGAGGTCTTGGGTCAAATTACATTCTATGGTGAAGACGAAGGAAACAACAACACGCTGTTCGCGAAGATCGTGGCTGAGATCTCTGAATCTGATGAGACTGATGAGGCAGGTAAACTATCGTTTTTCGTTGCCGAGAGCGACGGTACCACCACCGCTGCGACCGCCGGCTTGGTGTTAGAAGGAGAACATGCAACAGATGGTGAGATCGATGTGACAATCGCAGCCGGCTCTTCATCCACCACAACCGTCGCGGGTGTTTTAAAGGTGGTCGGTAATGTGATCCAAGCTTCTGATGGAGGCACAACCATCACGATGGATACATCTGATAATGTTACAGTTGCCGGCGATGTTACAGTCGGTGGAGGAGATCTTATAGGACCTACTGACGGCGATCTTTTAATAAAATCAGACGGCAACATAACATTCAGAATTGACGCTGACAATGATGAAACGGGCCAGACATTTGCTTTCCAAAACAACGCATCAACTGAAATTGCTTCGCTAAATGAGTCAGGTACTTTACAACTCGATGGCGATCTTACCGTCGACGGCGGCGACATCGCATATGGAAACGGCCAAAATGCCACTTTAAATGTTGCAGCTACAGCGCACAATGCAGCCGGAAAAAACTTAACAGTTACGGCCGGAACAACGACGGCCGGAACAACTAACGACATCGCCGGCGGTAGCCTCACGATACAAGGCGGGCAAGGCAAAGGTACCGGAGCCGGCGGCGATATTATTTTCCAAACTGCCAATGCCGCTGGAGGTTCTGCAAGTTCTCTCAACGGCTTGGCGACTGCGTTTACAATCAGCGACGATCTAAGTTCAACATTCGCCGGCGCCATACAAGCAAACAGTACAATATCAGTTGGTTCAAATGGCACTGGCCACGACGTTAAATTCTATGGTGACACTTCCGGCAAAATGATGATGTGGGATCAGGACCGCGACGAGCTGATACTGACAACCACAACAAAACTTAATTTCAATGATGACAGTTCTTCTGGGAACGAGCATATTTTCGCTTCTGCTGATGGTCATCTAGAGGTTAATGCCGGCACAACTCTTGATTGTACTGCACCAACAATTGATTTAAACGCGTCCACAGCAGTAATAATTGATGGCCCAGCGGTAACTGTTGCTGACAGCGCTGATGGCAAGCCAGTATTAACCCTAAAAACAACCCACACAACCAAAACGTCTTCTGGTGAGCTTCAATTCTTGAAAGACGCAGCAGATACAGAAGATGGAGAAGTGCTAGGACAGATTACATTCTATGGTGAAGACGAAGGAAACAATAATACAGCATTTGCTAAGATTGTAGCGTCTATCAGCGAATCCGATGAAGGCGACGAGGCTGGCAAACTAGAGTTCTTTGTCGCTGAAAGTGACAGTACCACTACTGCTCTCAGCGCTGGTTTAACCCTAGAAGGCGAACATGCAACAGACGGCGAGATCGATGTCACTATAGGGGCAGGAACAGGGTCTACGACAACAATCGCTGGCACCTTAGATTTAGGAGACAGAAACATTACAAATGTTGGAGACATTTCTTTGGACTCTGTTTCTTCTGACGGATCTCTTGTTACAATCAATGCTCCCTGCGAAGTAGCTAATGGTTCGTCCGGAGGAGCAACTGCTCTCGTCCTTGACAACGACGACACTGATCAAATTGCTTTTGCAATTGAAGCGGCGAACATTGACGCTGACGTTATTGATATCACAGCAGATGCTGTCACCACTGCAAATGTGATTGATATCACAGCAGACGCCCTCACGTCTGGGGCAGCGTTAAAAATTGTTTCTGACTGTTCCAGTACTACTGTGCGATCGCTGGCGCACATACACCAAGACCATGCGTCAGCAACACACGCGGCGTGCCTTCGCCTAACACAAGACGGCGCCGGCCCAGCGCTGCAGGTTGAAGGGCCCGTCGTCACAGATGCGAACACCACACAGGACAACGACGCAAACGGTCATACAATCACTGCTACAGAACTCATTGACGGTACGTTCTTCGCAATCAACCGCGGTACCGGTAAAACTGACACTACAGCAACTGCAGCACAGATCGTCGCCGCGGTACCGAACGTGTCAACATCAACGATGTTCGTGTTTAGATATATAAATCTCAGCTCTAATACTGTCACATTAGCTGGCGGCACCAGCGTCACCATGGTTAATGGAGCCGGCGCTACGTTTAGCATTCCTTCAAACCAAGGTCGTTATTTCGCATTTAATATTGGAAACATCACCGGCGATTCTGAAGCAGTAACCATGGTGCCCCTGTCCTCAGCATATAGCTGCGTCACATAAGGAGATAGATGAATGCCAACAGTACCGTTTATAGGAGCAGCTAGATTTCAAGGACATTGGAACGCAACGACAAACGCTGCGACTGGTTCTGGTTACACCTATGGTACCAGAACCGCAGCTTCTGGTGAAATCTCTACCTTGTTGGTTAACGGTGGGTACCATTCTTCAACAAACTTAACGGCTTCTAATGGCGACTTTTGGCAGGTTACCGGCTCTGGCACAACAACAATAAATGGGATTTCGTCCTGGGGCGTTAACGACTTTACAGTTTATTCTGGCAGCTCTTGGATAAAAATACCAGCCCAAGATATGGTCGCATCTATTATAGTAGGTGACATGAGCACTACAGCATTTGAGATGGGCACAGTCGCAGTTACGTCTGACCTGCAGGTGTCTGGTACTGCAGAATCGATGGGAGGAATATCTAATTCCTCTACAATATCCAGAGATCTAACTTATAGAGCGGAAACTAATACGCTGCTTTACGGACCAATAACAATAGCTGCTGGAAAAGTAGTGACGATCCAAGATGGAGCAGCAGTAAAAATCAAGGACTTTTCTGACGTATAAACATACTTATATAGGGAATAAAAATAATGGGAACACTTTACACAAATAGAATTAATGCGACGACTAGCTCTTGGGTCACTGTAGATGCTCATCTTCGCGTCAGCGGATCGATGGAGGTCACTGGCACGCTCAATGCGAAAGTCACAGATTTTGTGGTTTCAGCAAACAGCACGACCCTTGGCGATGCCAGCAGCGATACTGTTACCATTAATGCCGGCACTGTCTCTATTCCCAATAATTTAAATTTTGATTCAAACACCTTGTTCCTTGATGCTTCAAACAATAGGGTCGGCGTTGGAACGGCTAGCCCAAGTGAAAAAGTAGATGTCAGTCTGACCGGCGCAAATGGAGGCATTAGAGTTATTAATGCCACCGATAATGTATATTTAAAACTAGATGCTCCATCCGACGAGGCTGCTTATATTGATTTTTCAACAAGTGGAAGCAATGACTGGCAAATTGGCCGCCGACCTGGTTCAAATGATCTCACAGTATATGACAACGACGGTGCCTCTAATTACATCTTTACGTGGCAGCAAGGTGGTAACGTCGGCGTTGGAACACTCGTTCCAACCCACACACTATCTGTAACTGGAACACTAGGCGTCTCTGGATCTGCAACGTTTGAAAATAACGTGCAAATCAAAGGTCTTTTATATGGTGGCTCCCCAGTAGAAGTCTCCGGTGGCTTTAGTGTTACTTCGGGAGATTTTATTGTCGACACAACTACTTTAAAAGTCGATTCAACTAACAATAGAGTCGGTATTGGAACGGCCGTGCCTGAGCATACGTTATCTGTATCTGGGACACTAGGAGTTACAAATCAACTAACCGTTCATGACACTACAACGACTAGCGCAAACGCAGGTAGTAAGATTAGACTTTCCGCAAATGATGGCGCCCCAATGGGCGATAGCCACAGGCTTGGTGTCGTCGAATTTACCGGAGCAGAAGATAGCAGTGGAACACAAGTAGTTGGCGCAAGAATCGAAGCGCTAACCGACGCCGCTTGGACAAACGCAGAAAACGGATGTGCCCTGTATTTTTATACTACAGACGGAAACGCATCTCAGTCGAATGTTCTTAAACTAGATAGTAATCAAAAAGCTACATTCTCTGCAGATGTAACAGTTGGTGACGACGTTATATTAAATTCTGATGGAGCAGTTATACACTTTGGTGCAAACAGTGAAGTAACACTAACTCACGAACATGACGCTGGACTAATTTTAGCACACACTGGTTCTGGTGATCCTGTTTTCACAATTGAAAATACTAATGCTGACGCGACGGGCGGAACTCTTAAATTTAAGAAAGATGGCGCGAGCCCAGCTACAAGCGACGTTATTGGTAACATTGATTTTGCCTCTGAGGATGCAGGAAATGCTGCGACCACCTATGCAAGAATTCAATCAACCATTGTTGATGTAACTGCAGGCGGCGAACAAGGTGGTCTATCTTTCTTGGTTGCCGAGAATGATGGTACACTGACAGAAGGCCTGGCTATTGATGGTCTAGCCTCCGACGGTAACATTACAGTAGACGTTGCAACTCATGACGGTTCTGCAGGAGGCCTTAAATTAGGTGGTACTCTTGTTACCGCAACCGCTTCAGAATTAAATATTCTTGATGGTAAAAGCTTTGTTGATGAAGACGGAATGGATTCTAATAGTGCAACAGCAATTGCCTCCCAGCAGTCGATTAAGGCTTATGTCGACGCTCAGGTAACAGCATCGGACTTAGACTTCCAAGGCGACTCTGGTGGTGCTTTGTCTATTGACTTGGACAGTGAAACGTTAGATATCGCCGGCGGCACCGGAATTACTACTGTTGGATCCAGCAATACCTTAACAGTCAATGTTGACGCGTCACAA
>TARA_R110002110_G_scaffold367628_1_pt1 | contig 13868 bp, 16 predicted proteins | sample TARA_R110002110 | Tara Oceans TARA_R110002110 (sample SAMEA4397330) | marine metagenome | biome: Polar Biome; feature: [SRF] surface water layer (ENVO:00010504); material: water (ENVO:00002006), including particulate matter (ENVO:01000060) such as... | depth 5 m
ACCGTCTTCGCCACCGTCTCCATCACCACCGCCACCTTTGCCACGACCCTTTGGCAAACTGTCTTCATCAGTATCTTGATTCATAGACGCTTGTTTTCCTTCTGCATCGGTTGTAGTATTCTTATATGTTATAGTAAGAATTTCATCCCCATCTAAATGAAGTTTTATGTATGGAAATCCCTGTAATTTTTCATACCATGCCTCATTAATCTGCGCCGTAGCCCATGATTTAATAGAAGTATATGTGGATTCAAGAGAGTTTGGACTAATTGTAAGATTATTAGTCAATCCAACCATAATTTGACTTATGGCAGGAATTGTGCTTTGACAATTTCCAACACCATCTATATTATAATATACAATTTTAACTGAATCCTTTGGGCGGGATTTAGAATACTTTATACTGCCGTTTTTTGGTGTGAGCCAACCTAACATTGATGCCATATTTTTAACTTATTGCTTTTCTTATTTAAACCTGTTGCGAAAAAGCCCATATAAACATTAAGGTATAAATAGGCATTCAAACAAAGAGTATATTGTCCCGAAACAAAACGGGCATTGATAAACAGGTGAAAAAATATGAGTGATAATACAACAGAAATTGAAGCGTTCCTTGCAGAAGTAGCAGAAAATACCCCGACAGTCGCCACTACGGCTTACCCAAGTCGTGACCGATTGAAGGCAGAATTTGACATACTTTACAATGGCTACATCGTTGAATCTTTCAAGGATGGAATTGAAGGCGAATATGGTGAATCCACAGTCGTAAATATGATTGATACTACTAACGATGGTCGCAGAACCGCTTTGTGGCTTAGTAACTTTGAGCAAAAGCATTTTGCCCAATTCCTTGAAGCATCTGCTACCAATGGTGACATTTTGCCACTTCAAGTCTCTTTCCTCCGTCACAAGGTTGATGGAAAGAATGGCCGCCAATACAACAAACTCTCCATGCGCCTTGATGCAAGTGGCGATGATGTTCTTATCCCTGCCGTTCCGGCAGACCAATTGAATGAAGAGTGATTCGGTTCTTACCGATATTGCCAAGTAATTTGAGCATTCCACCCATTTCAAGGGTAATACCTTGTCTTGTAGGAAAACCCCCCTTCCGATGGTGGGAGTAGTATTAGAGAGGAAATGAACCACCTCTTGACAATTACTCCCGCCATTGGACACCGATGGGGTTTGATATTGATTCAACATTAATCTGCTACTGATTTAGCACCTATATTAATGTAAATCAATTGCTTTGGTTTATGTAGTCGTTTGAATAATGGTGATTGGAGGGGTATGATTTGATTCCAACTAAAATTACAGATTTTATCCGTAAAACTGTTGATGGGTCGCATACATTATCAGCCGCACCATTTGAAGAAATTGAGGCAAATGTATTACCTATTATACAAACATTAGTTTCGGGAGATGATGCCGAAGGTATTGGAATTTGCATTCGGCGTGAAATAAAAGGAGTTTCCACTAAAGATTCGGGTAGCGATAAAACACTTATTGAATTCGGAGTTTCCGATGGAGAGAATACTATAAATTGTGTTGCTCATAACTGTAATGAAAAATACCTTCAAGGAAAGTTACCTAATAAGGACTTAGAAGGTGTTGATAGTGTTATCCGCCAATCAATATCCGAAGGCTTAACTGTTAAAATAACGGGTTGCTATACATATTTCAATCGTAAAAGAGTATTTGTTATTGATGAGATTGAAATTGAAGAAGATAGTAAAAAATCGCAATTAACAAAAAAGCAAATTAAAGCATTTTTAAAATTATGCAAGGCTGAAAACACCACTCCTGTAAAGTTAATGATGCGTGATGATACTATTTGGTCGGAAATTTATACTGATGATGATATAAAACTCGCAATTCTATTATTCTGTTTATCTCCAATTGAGAAGGAAGATATGATTCATATTGGATTTATAACAAATCCCGGCGAAGGGAAAAATCATTTAGTTGATAGAGTCATTTCACCCTTTGTTAAATGTAGGATGGCCGGAACAGGAAAACTTTCAACATTCGCAGGGCTTTTCGGTGCTATGAGTGGCGATGATTTGTCATCTATTGAATTGGGTCTTTTATCTAAAATGCACAATGAAAGACTTGTGTTCTCGGAATTTCAAACCCTTGATGAAGAAGTCTATGGGGAATTATTAAATTTAATGTCCGATGGAAAGTATTCACTTCAAAAGGGTAAAATGGATATTGATAGAAATGCTACTTTAAATCTCGCATTCTTTGGTAATCCACCGAGTTATTGGAATGAAGAAGAACATGATAGAAGAGAAATGTTGGCGGCCTTTGGTAAATATACATTCCAAATTATTAGCCGATTGACATTAATTTTTGCTAAACCGACCCTTAATTCCGACCCCGATGCACCCAAGAAAATCAAAAGAAAAATCCTTCAAAATATGGACAAGGAATTTACAACGGGTAGCGGCGGAGAAATTATAACTCTTTATAGGATATTCTTCCGAGAATATATGAAATATGTATCTCGTCTTTTACCTCGTCTTGGAGATTTAAGAAAAATCATTGAAGATTCATTTACGGTTATTGAAGAGATGCCGGAATTTAAAGATGCTTTTGCCATGAGGGGGCCAACAGATTACAGGAAATGGGGCGAATTTAATAATTTAATAAGGGGCTTTGCGAGATTAAATGGTCGTGAAGATGAAGTAATACATGAAGACATTATGAATGCGATGGATTTATTTCAAAAATCGCTTCAAACACTTACTAAAACATTCCCAATTAAAGCACTTTCTCTCGGTATTGATGCAAAACAATTTGAATTGCATAAATTACTACTTGAAGAGTTTGATGATGGTGCAGGTCATGGCCAAGCAAATATAAAGATAATTGAGAAGTATGTAAAGACCAAGAGATTAGAAAAGGAGTGGGTTGCACTTAAAAAGATTAAACTTAAGGACACCACTAATTTAATTGAAGATGTAGGTGGCCACATTTTCGTTAAAAATGTTCATTGGGATGACTTTTCCGAAGATAAAGGGGGTGCTTAAATGTCTAATATGGCTGATAGCACTTGGGCCTTTATGAGAGGGTATTACTATCCAAAATTTATAAAAGTAATTAAATCGCTTGAATGGGATGAGCGTTATGAATGGCTGAAAGAAATTTATAATGACCGCCACCCTAATAATTTATGGGAAGAAAGAAGTGATGACCCCGTTAAGGATATGATGGAGTATGTAGTAAAGAAAGATTATTTCCACTTTTTCTGTATGGCCGTTACGGTTGAGGATAATGGCAGTTACAGAATTCATCGTATGTTATCTAAGGCTGTTTATAATTTCTTAAGGAACGATATTAAATAGGTGTGTTAAGGAGTTAATAGTATGGCATGGACACCTAATCCCATAACAGAAAGTAGGGCTTTGCTTGCCATCAATTTGATGAGCCGAAATGGTTGGGGTGTTGAAAAAGCGGCTAAATACGCAAAAACAACCCGCCGAACCGTAAGACGCTATGCAAAGATTATGGGGATTAAACTTACAGGGAGATTTGGAGTCAAATTAAAACCCATTTTAAAACCCGATGATAAGATTGTTGATTTTTTACGAATGATGCAGGATGGAAATTCCGCTACGGCTTCTGCAAAGGCACTTAAAACTCAAGTCCGAACAATGGCAAAAAGAACATACAAAGGAGTCCCAATCATAGTTAAAGAAGGCCGAAGGTGGGTTATTAATTTTATACCTGTTAAAGACCACGCAATTGTTTATTATGGAAAATTACTTGCTTTTAATGATAGTGTGCTTGGTCGTGGAAAGTTATTTGGCCCCGATGCAAATAAACCAAAAAATAAAAAGAAACAAGATGAAGATTATGCCGATATTTGGTGGCAATTGGATTTTGATGATTTTGCCTCCACCCTACCAATTGAAAGAGTTGCAGAATTTTGGAAAGAAGAAGTTATGAATCGCCTTCAAAGAAGGCTTGAATCTCTCAATATTACGGATAAAGTATTAGTTACTAAATTTAAAACCAATGCAAAAGTGGCGGCGGATATGACTTCTAAAAGCAGAAAAGGCAACAAAGTGAGTGAATTAGAAAAAATGACTTCTCGTTATGATTTAAAATTAGATGGCGATGTAAATGCAGGTATTGATGAAAGGTTTGACCCCGCAAAAGGATTAGATTTTATTCCAAAAGCAGATTTCGTGAAAAGAAATAAAGCGACACAAAGAACGGCGATTGGAAAATTCCAATTGTTTTTCTTAAAGAAAGGAGATTTAATCATATACCCCAAAAAAGGCCCACTTGTTCTAACTTTTGGATATAATTTAATTGATGAACAATGATATTAAATAGCGGAAATGATAATTTTAATATATGGGCTTAACTTATATTGATACTCCAAGTCGTGCAAAAATCGCAGGTATGGTCGGCGGTGCTTGTGCCATTACTGCATATATTATTACTAAAAAAGACAATATGTTCCGTAAAGACACATCCGTATTGATGCGTAATTTCTCAAGAGCAACCCTCGTCATTTGTGGATGGGGTGTTGGAATATATGGAACAGAAGCCCTGTATATGATAATGGAAAAAGATGTTTAAAAACGCATCTCCCCTTTACCATAGGTAAGTCTCGGTGAAGATTTAAATATATGGTTACATAATGTAATGGTATGGAAGCCGAATACCTTACCATCGTAATAATTGCCCTCGCCACAATTGGACTATATCTCTTTACTAAATACAGAAAAAATATTCTTTTTAAGACTCAAGATATTGCTGATGAGTTAGAAGATTTAGTTGAAGATGCTACGGGCATTGACATTGAAATATCGGAGGCTGTTAATGAGGTGGTTGAGGATGCTTTGAAAATCGTGGAACAGGTATTAGAAGATGCCAATGATGACGGAGTGGTTTCTATGGATGTTTATTCCATGACAGTCAAAACACTTCGCTCAACACTTAAAGAACAGGGTCTTTCTGCTACGGGCAACAAGGCTCAATTGATAGAGCGTTTAGTGGGTGATTCAAGTGAGTGAATTAGTTAATACATTTCTTAATGAGGCCATCCATGATTTAGTTATTGAGATGTTCCAAGAAACTGAATTGACTGATGATGAATTTGACGCATTCAAAGCAAAAATGCTAAAAGAAGTCGTTTTACAAGAGTTAATTGATAATGTCCTAAAATTAAGTGAGTGATTTATTAAATTCTTGATAGGTAGTGGTAATTTGAAACGGGTATCAAAGGTTATTAAAAAGGCTAAAAGTTTAGAACCTTCGGAGAAACGACCCGGCTCATTGTTGTCGGGAAACAAAGTTACGGGATATTCTGTCAATTTTCCTATTGCCAATACCTGCCGACCCTCAAAAGTTTGCATTGATACTTGTTATTATGCAGTAGGTGGAACCTCATGGAATGCAAGCCTCCGTAAGCAATTATGGTTGATGAATCATTGTCAAGAAGACCCTATTGCGTTTGCTGAACAGATTGTTGAAGAATACCATAAGAAAAAATTGACATATCTCCGTTGGAACGGCGGTGGGGATTTATTCTCCGCATCGGTTGAGTCTTTGAATCATATTGGAGAGCATTACCCCGATGTTATTATTTGGATAGTTACAAGGATTCCCGAAATGGCATCTTTAGTTGGAGATTACAAATCCCTTCACCTTCATTTTAGCCTTGATAAACATTCTTTAGAACGGCGTGAGCAGGTATTAGCCCATATCCAAAGGCCGATATTCTTTTCGTATCAATGTGAAAAAGAAGAAATGCCCGATGTTCAATATTTAGTTGATAATCATGGTGTGTCATTATTTTTCTTTGACAATTATTATATCACCGACCCGATTTATGAAAAGGACTTTATTCAATATCTTTGTCCTTTAAATTTGAACCGAACAAACGATGGGTCAATTACGGACTCATGCACTAATTGTAAAAAATGCTTTAACGGTCATTGGATTAAATCGGAATAGTCATATTTATTAAGGCAATTCTCCGCACCCGAACCTAAACCTTCTATCAGTAATAACGAATTGAATTTCGGTTGAAGTTATTAAATAGCGGGGCCGTCAATTAATTATTATGTTGCCTTCGGTAATTCGTGATGCGGAAAATAAATTAGGTGTTTTAGACGGAGTTATAATATTCGCCGCCGCATCTGCCCTTTTTAGATTTAGTCAAGACCTTCAAGAACAATATTTATTCCCTAATGCACCCTCTAAAAGTCTTTGGGCTTCCGCAGTAATTGGAATCAGTTTGTTGATGCTAAGGAGAAAAGACCTTTCTTCTATCATTGAATAAGTCTTAAATATCAAAAGCGACAATTTTTTATTATGAATAATGCCATCATCCCAATTATCCTTATCGCAGGTGGGGCAGGTGCATATTATATTATATCTAATCGGGATAATACTCCTGTTGGATTGGTTGTTCGTAAATCACTAAATAGTGGTAAGAATATGGGCAAAGATGGTGAAAAAACATATCGCTATGCAATAGTGGATGGTTCATTCCGAGAAACAGAATCTTCTCTTTCTATTGATTCGCTTGAGGGTCAAGATGCACTACTTGTTATTTTTGAAGATGATAGCCCTATTGAGGCAAGAATCATTGACCCCGATGCGTGGGATGATGAAAAGCATAATGATTTGGTTAAAGAATATGGGTTTGATGCACCCGAAGAAGAACCTGTTGAAGAACCTGTTTTAGATAATGCTCAAACACAAAATGCAGAAAATGTAATGTTCGGCCATGTAGTGCTTAATGCACTTCAAAGTAATCATTGTTGGTGAAGTGCGCTTCATATACCTGTCTTAACAATAATTATTTTATGTATAGTGATTCATATACCAAGTATCTTGAATCGTTGCATGACGATGCAAATAAATTGTATGCTATTGCTGAATTAGCCCGTAAGAAGGGCCATGACCCAAAACCATTTGTTGAGATTCCACAGGCAAATGATTTAGCGGATAGGACACAAAAATTATTATCATATTTACACCCAAGAAATACTGCACAACAAATTAGAGATTTAACAGAAAAGTTTGATGGGAATAGAGAGCAGGTTGCTATTGAAATTTCTAAAATCGTTTCGGCTGAATCTTATTTATTTGGAATTATTGAAGGTTGCCCTACTTGTGCCGGTGAAGGAGAGGTGGGCAATAATCAAAAATGGATGAAAGAATGTTATGATTGTAGCGGGACAGGGACAACTATTGGTTTTAAAGAAGAAATCAAATCAACACCGTTTAAAACGACATTAAAATTATTTAAGGAACAAGTAAAAATAGGTAACTTGTGGACACCCGATACAGAATCCCAAAAACTTTGCGAATTAGCCATCTATCATGGCATTTGTGCCGGTCTTGCGGTTCTTACCGAAGGAATCCTTGTTGCACCCTTAGAAGGCGTTGTATCGGCCCGTTTCCTTAAGAACGGTGGTAAGTCTCATACGCTCGCCGTTTCCTTTGCGGGGCCGATTCGTAGTGCCGGTGGAACAGGCCAAGCACTTTCGGTATTAATTGCTGATATTATTCGTAGGGATTTCGGATTAGATAAGCCCGTTATGTCTTATGAAGAAATTGAAAGATATAAAGAAGAAGTGGGTGGGTATAGAGGACTTCAATTCCGGCCCTCAAATCCGCAAATTGAAGATATGGTTTCTGCTTGTCCTATTTATCTTGATGGAGAAGGTGTTGGGAATGAAGTTACAGGACAAAGAGATTTACCAAGAGTTAAAACAAATAAACTTCGTCAAGGAATGCTATTGGTTTTATGTGAAGGATTAACATTAAAAGCACCCAAAATTCTCAAGTATGTGGATGCACTAAAACTTGATGGGTGGGAATTCCTACGACCATTCGCAAAAGGAACGGGCGGTGGCAAAGGCGATGATAAATTATCCGAGATAAAACCTTCGTCTAAATATATTTCCGATGTTATTGCAGGTCGCCCGATATTTTCACAACCGATGGCAGAAGGGGGATTACGATTAAGATATGGCCGTAGTAGGTTGGCAGGATTAGCGACTACGGCTCTCAATCCAACCACCATGACCGCATTAAGTGGGTTCGTAGTGGTGGGGACACAATTAAAATATGAAAGACCGGGCAAAGGAACCGTAGCAACACCATGCGATGAAATTGACGGCCCATATATTCAATTTAAAGATGGAAGCGGTAAAACTGTAAATGAGTTTGATGAGTTGCCATTCCAATATCCAACAGACCCCGATTATGTTATTGAAAAGGTTTGGGATTTAGGTGAGATTCTTATTCCGGTGGGGGAGTTTTTAGAAAACAATCATGTTCTTATGGAATCTCCTTATGTTGAAGAGTGGCATGAGCAGGTATTACAAGCGAACAAATTAAAAAATCCTGTCTCGGTTCAAGAAGCAATTAAACAAAGCGAAGATTATAATATTCCAATCCATCCCGACTATGTTTCATTTTATAATAATTTATCAGTTGATGAATTAATTGAGGCTATAAAAATAACAAATCCTAATACGGGTGAGATTAAAGATAAAACATTTGCTTATAGGATGGCAATTGATGTTTCGCATAATGGGTTTTTAAAAGGAAAGCGTGGGCAATTTTGGAGGGTTCTTTGTAAAAAGGCCGATTTAACTAAGTTGGCAGTTAAGGATTCAATGGAGTTTGTGCAACAGTTTTTTGCTGTGAGGCCGAGAGTAACTTATCGTATTGGGGCGAGAATGGGGAAGCCCGAAGGTTCTAAAATGAGAGAGATGAAACCGCCGGTTCATTCCATATTTACCGTTGGACAAAAGGTTGGTGTGAAGCGATTAGTAAGCGATGCCGCTAAGAAGGCCCATTCAAAACAAGCCGGAGTATTTTATTGTGAATCTTGTAAAAGCCTAACTACTAAAGGCACTTGTTGTGGAAAAGAGACTTTATTTGATTCGGTTCAGTGGATTGGAGATGAAGATGAATTGTGGGATGAAATAAACACAAAAACATTATGGGAGGATGCTATTAAATTGGTTAAAACTGCCGAATCCAAACAACCTCAAGTTGGGTTTGGTGAATCCACATCTCAAAAGATATTAGGTGCTAATCCCCAAGTAAAAGGATTAAAAGGAATGTCAAGCAAAACTAAAACCGATGAACATTTGGTGAAGGGATTACTAAGATTTAAAAATAATATATCAACATTCCGAGACGGCACTATTCGGTTTGATATGGTGGATATTACTATGACTCATTTTAAGCCGAGAGAAATTGGATTGACGGTTGAACGGGCAAGAGAGTTGGGGTATATTGTTGATAATGATATGCAATCAATTCCTTTACTTGCACAAGATACTATTTTGCCCTTAAATTGCGCCGAAAACCTTGTCAATACTGCAAATTATATTGACGACTTATTGACGACTCTTTATAATGCGAAGCCATTCTATCGGTGTGCTACTAAAGAGGATTTAATAGGTCATCTTATTATGGGAATTGCGCCACATACAAGCGGGGCTATTTTGGGCCGAGTTATTGGTTTCGCTAATGTGAAGGGACAATATTCGCATCCGTTTTTCCACGCCGCTAAAAGGCGTAATTGTGATGGAGATATTGATGCTGTTCTTCTCATGCTTGATGGATTGCTAAATTTTTCCCGTTCTTATTTACCTTCGCATCGTGGTGGATTAATGGATGCACCACTTATTTTAACTACTACAATCAATCCTACGGAAATTGATAAAGAAGCGTTAAATGTTGATACCTTGTCTAAATATCCAATATCGTTTTATGAAGGCACAATGTCACGACCTATGGCTAAAAAGGCGCATGAATTAGGGATTGAAACGGTGGAAACAAGACTCGCTAAAGGTGAAGACCCATTCATATTTGATTTCACCCATGATACTAAGTCCTGTAATCAAGCACCACCACATAATCCCTATACTACGCTTGAGTCAATGCGCCAAAAAACAATGATGCAATTTGAATTAGGTAATATATTACATTCGGTTGATAATAAAGACCAAGCAGGGCGACTTATTAATAGACATTTAATTAGAGATATGAGAGGAAACCTTCGTGCTTATGGACAACAAAAGGTGAGATGCACTAAATGTGGCACATCATACCGAAGGCCGCCGATTGCAGGTAAGTGTATTCATATTGTTAAGAAAGATGCAGTAAATCCATTAACCGGAGAAACTGAACATCTTACCTGCGACCATAAATTGATTCTTACGGTTCATCATGGCTCGGTTAAAAAATACGATGGATTGATTGAAGACATTATTACAAAATACGGGGTTGATGATTACACTGATAATTTATACCGATTGGTGTCTTCATGGGTCGCTGATACATTTAGTAAAAGTGATGAATTAACACAAGAGAAACTATTTGACTGATATTAAATAGTAGCGAGGATAAAATATCTTCATGGATAAAAGATTTTTATATGGTATCGGTGCTTTAGTCGCCGGTTATGCCGGTATAAAAATGGTTAATAAAGAATCATACTCCGCCGAAAATTCGGGATTTAACCCCGTTGTTTTATGCAAAACTTGTGGTTATGAAACTACAATAAGTGATTGGCCAAGAGGTAAAAATAAATATACTTGTAATTGTGAAATAATGGGTGATATTGCAGTAATTTGTAAAACTTGTAATAAAGAAACCACATATAATTCATATAAGTATGGTTATTGTGGTTGTTCTCCTTCTAAGAATGCAGAATCATTCGCCGCCGAAGCCTCCAAATTGAACCTTACAGTCAAAGAATTGTTGCTTTTAATTGCCGTAAATAAGGATTGGAACAACAACGATTGGGATATGATAGAAGGGAAAATGTATGGGAATTTTTGGCATGATGAGTGGGATATGAAAAAAATGCGTGGTGTAATTTCATCACTTGTCAAGAAAGGCGTAATTAGTGCTATGGAGGATTCTGTGAACAATATTAACATAACTCTTATTATAGTAAATAATAAATTCACTACGGGTGTTGATGATTGTGAGGGCAGTATAAATTGGAATATGTTTGAATGTAAGAAAATACCCTCCCATATGGATATGAATGGATTTGTTGAATGGGCCGGTGGACTACCCAATACCATGATTAGTGGAATGATGGAGAGTAGTGCTTATGGTGCGGAATCCTTCGCTACTGAAAACGGCCACCTATCACGATGCCTTTCATATAAAACTTGTGGAGGTTATGCAGATGAAGGACTATCTTTGTGTTGGCCATGTCAAAATCTTGTAGCCGATGCAAAACAATCATACTCCGCCGATACAAGTAAAGGAAATGAAATCCTCCGTCAATTAGGCGGGCGCAGATTTTTGATGATGGTAGGGGGAAAGAATCCTATTTGGGATGACAAGAAAAGCGAATTAAGTATAAAGATTGGAAGAAATAATCTTGGCGCAAATTGGTTTGTTGTTCATTTGAATCCAAAAGATTTATACAATTTGAGATTTGAAAGCAGACGGATGAATCGCAAAACTTATGATATGTCTATAAAAGTGAAAGAACAATATAATGATGTTTATGCCGACCAATTACAAGACATATTTGAAAAGGCAACGGGTCTTTATACACATATGGCTGAAAACGAAACCTTTAATAATCCGTTGAAAGAAAATACTCCTATGGAAGCCGTCAATAACGGAAAAAGTGCTGAAAATGAAGATGGGGAGAGAAGATTCTTTGAGTTTAAGGAAGATGGTGAAATAGAATATCTTGTTTTTGGTAAAGGGAGAGCCGCAAATCGGAAAACACATATAATGATATTTAGCAAACACAACGGTAATGAGCCATTCTCAATGTATGATAAAAACATGGGAACGCCTAAAGGGGGGGCTGTTTGTGGAGTCACGAATAGGGCAGGTATTCATACCTTTCAATGGGATGAAACATTAACCCCCGATGTTGTCAATTGTATTCGTTGTTCCGATTATGTTCAATCTCTTAGGGACAAGAATTGGCTTTTCACAGAAGAAAAGAAGGCGGAAACCTTTGAAGCAGAAGGAAAGTTATTAGAGGCAAACAACAGCCCCTATTATTTGAAAACGGTCACTTTTGAGAAAGGCTACGCTTTTAAGAAAAATAAAAGTAGGGGCTTTGAGGGTGGGCATCCCGATGGGGGGTTAAACTCTTCGGAGATATTTATTCGGGAGGGTATTTTTACAAGCCGAGAAGACGCTATGGCAGATTTAGATAAAACGATGGAGGTTATTGATAATTTGATTGTTAGCCACCCCTATAAGGACTACCTTTGGGTTTCTTACGATAAAAAACAATCACCACGAATGAAGGAAGGAAATGAAAAATATGTATGGACAAATCATACTATCAATGGTTATCGTTTTGAAGATACAATCGGAACTTGGTATGTTGAATACAAACAATTAAATAAATTACAATAACCATCCTTCAAATACTTAGTTTGACAATTGATAATTATGAGTCAATTTAATAATTCATCACGACATCAAAAACTTTACATAGATGATAATAACGGACAAGAAGTTTTTCCACTTAATTGTGTCCCTGCCGCTTCAAAGCGGCCAAAAGGCTCTTGGACAAAAGGCGTAATGGCATGGGAAAAAGGAAGTGGCGGTTCACTTGATATTTGTATTGGTTGGTTCGCACCACCCCGAAGAAAAGGAAAAACTTTATAACTTGTGAATATAGCGGATAGTTATGGTGAATAGAACGGCTCAAACAATTGGTCGCATGACTGATGATGGAGAAAAGGTTTGGATTATTGCCACACCACATTTTTTGGAAGATTGGGAATTAGAAAGATATGGCAAATCTAAAGCCCGTTCATTAGATATTATTTTAGGTTCGTGGAATAATAATAAAACATTTTATGAGCAACTACTTGATGCCCCATTAGGCGAAACATATTATGCAGTTTTAAGGAAAAGGCATGGGTTGAAACCTGTGGCCTTTATTTATTTTAGAAATATTGAAAATGATGTTAGAGGTGGCCGGAGAGAATTAGAATTGATTTCCGTTACGCCCCCGATTAGGGGGAAAACTCAAGGAATTAACTTAATAACTTTCCATGACCACCAAGAAACTGAAAAGTGGATGGATTTAAATTATCGTTGAAACTAAATAGTTAAAACTATAATATGTATTTATGATTATTCCCGATGGGACAGATGATAACGATGATGCCGGTTCTGTTGATTATATGAGTGCATTCAAAATGGCACTTGCTCTTGTTATAGGAATCTTAACCGTTGTTGGATTCGGGTGGGGTGATTTAACCGGAAAAGCACCTACGGTGGAATCTAAAAAAGCAACAGAAACTAAAAAAACTGATTATGAAGACACTTATCTTGATGAAGAGATAGATGAAGATGCGTTAGATGAAAAAGAAACGGGTTTAGATTAGTCTTCAAGGGGGAATGTTTTTTGACCTTCGGGCAGTTTAAGAGTTTCTAAATGTCGCTCAACCTTATCAACTAAGCCTACTAATATTCTTGCAGTTTCAATTCCGGCAATTTGACTACTTTTACACAATTGGTAAATTAAGTCAATTTCTCTATCCGTCAATTCAAAACTTGTTTCGGCCATAATTAATAATAGATATTACACCTATTTAATAGTTATTAATCCAACAATCAAACAAGTAATCCATATGCTTGTAATGCAGTTATTATTTCACTTATTGCTACTGCATTTGCAACAGCATCACCGGGCGGAAAGGGTGGCGCACCAATTGGGCCTTGCTGTGATACTGAACCAACACCAAAGAAACCTATATTGCCACTACTTTGTTCTAAAGCACCTACAATACCTAATGTGCTTCCATCAAAAGTTAAATTTGCTTCACCATTAAGCGTAGTAGCGGCAGAATAAGTAGTTAGTCGGTTAT
>TARA_R110002110_G_scaffold118142_4_pt1 | contig 13857 bp, 6 predicted proteins | sample TARA_R110002110 | Tara Oceans TARA_R110002110 (sample SAMEA4397330) | marine metagenome | biome: Polar Biome; feature: [SRF] surface water layer (ENVO:00010504); material: water (ENVO:00002006), including particulate matter (ENVO:01000060) such as... | depth 5 m
TTTGACCGGTGCGATTATCGCCTACGCAATCATCGTTACGATCGTGTGCTACCAGATTGCGCAGATTCTGCGAGTGAACGTGCCTATCCTGAAAAAAGGTGTGCCGGAAGACGACAAGTACCCGTTCAACAGCGTTGCAGCGCTGAACAGTACCTACTTTGCCAACTTTGGTGCGGAACTGGCGGTTGTCTCCATGTTGCCGATGTTCTTTGAGCAAACCTGGAGCCTGACTGCCGCTGCCGCAGGCATGGTTGCAGCGTCCTTCGCATTCGTGAACCTGATTGCCCGCCCTATGGGTGGCATGGTTTCCGACCGTATGGGTAACCGCCGCTTTGTGATGCTCAGCTACATGTTTGGCATTTCCGTTGGCTTCGCGCTGATGGGCCTGCTCAACTCCAGCTGGCCGCTGATCATTGCCGTGGGCGTCACCGTGTTTACGTCTTTCTTTGTTCAGGGAGCAGAGGGCGCAACCTTCGGTATTATCCCGTCGATCAAGCGCCGTCTGACCGGGCAGATTTCAGGTATGGCGGGTGCTTACGGTAACGTGGGTGCGGTGGTTTACCTGACCATCTTTACTTTCGTAACACCTAGCCAGTTCTTCTTCATCATTGCTGGCGGCGCCTTTGTGAGTTGGTTGCTGTGCCTGATGTGGCTGAAAGAACCTGAGTCTGGCTTTGCTGAAGAGTATGAGGTGTCTTCTGTAGACCTTCAGATCGAAGATGAAGAGCGCGCACGCCAGGCTGCACTTGGCAAAGCGTGATGCCGGGCTACTGAAGTAATAAAGCCAGTACCCAAGCCCCGCCGGGAGTGATCCCGGCGGGGCTTTTTGGTTGGTGAAGGAGTGTTACTCAGCCAGCTCGGCCTCAAGCCACGCCCAGGCCTCCTTTTCCCGGTCTGCCGGGAAAGTCCGCATGTCGATATCCGGGAAAAACGGGTTCATGGAATCAATAATCTTCCGCATCCAGCCAGGCGCCCCGACAATGGCGTAACGCTCTACTTTTTCCATGGCAGAAAGCTTCATTGAGAAGAGACCGCTCTGCATGAGAATAGACGGATCGAAGCCGCCGAAATGTGTCATCCGATTGAGTAATCGCACCTTGCTTTGACCCGCAAAGAAGTCCTCCAGTTTCCTGATCACGCCGGGCATTTCCTCTGACGACATCACACCGTCTACTTCAAAGGCGAGTACGGTGTCCTTGGTGGTTGGCAGAAAGCGGATGGAGGTTTCCTTACTTGCAGGCGCGCCGGACGTATCTGCTGCCCACTTGAGCGCTTCCTGGCTCTGGCTGGAAGGGAAAACCCTCACTTCTAACATCGGGAACAGCTGTTGCAGGAAGGACGCAAGCGTTTGTGGCCACTCCTTGTCTGATACAAAGGCACATCGGTTCAACTGGCCTAGGTGGCTGAATAGCTCCATGTCGGCTTTGGCGCCTTCGATCAGCGCGTTAGCACTTATGTCAGACAGAGTTGTGAGGTCGACATAAATGCCGATTTGTGGATGTTTTTGCAGCTTGTTCTGAAAAATACTTTGGTATTCCTGAATTCCCTCACCGGTTAGCTTCCCATCAAGCGATAAGGCAATCACATGATCTGGAGCGGAGACTTGCTGCAACATTGTTTTATCCTCTTTTTGGTTGAGCAGGTGTGGCTTTCATACAAGTGTATGACATCCAAAGACTATTTGTTCAGAGTTACGCAAGCCCAAAAAAAAGTCCACCGAGGAGAACCCCGACGGACTTTTCTGTTTACCTGATGTGCTTGTGTGGCTTAGCTGAAACCTGCTTACGGATTCTTGATGTAAGCACCCTTACGCAAGTAGAACCACCAGTTCACCACCAGACAAAGCGCGTAGAACACTGCGAAGCCATACATGGCGACTTCCGGAGTGCCTGCCTGAATCTGCTGGCCTAGTAGCTTGGGCGCGATGAATGCGCCGTAGGCCGCGATGGCGCTGGTCCAGCCCAGTACCGGACCTTTCTGCTGCTGGTTGAAAATAAAGCCAATGCTGCGGAAGGTGGAGCCGTTGCCGATGCCGCTGGCAGCGAAGATCACGACAAACAGAATCATGAATACCACGAACAGGCTGTTGGGATCTGTGGAGTTGTAGGCCAGCATCATCACATAACCAGTAGCCACGGAAGCCACGACCATAATGGCGGAGATGATCTGGGTGACAATGGAGCCACCTACCTTATCGGAAATCCAGCCACCCACAGGCCGAATCAGAGCTCCCACCAAGGGGCCAATCCAGGACCAGGTCAGGGCGCTTGGCGCATCCGGGTTCACCACACGGGTAACGGTGCCGTCAGCGGCCACGTCCATCATGTTGCCGAAAATAACGCTGATGGACAGGGGCAGTGCAGCAGAAAAGCCAATGAAGGTGCCGAAGGTCAGAATGTACAGCACGGTCATGGACCAGGTGTGTTTGTTGCTGAAGATCGCAAACTGGTTCTTGATGTTGGGTTTGATATCACCCGGGATCAGGCGCAGCAGAACCACTGTCAGAATGATGGTCAGCGGCAGGGCTAGCCACATGCTCATGATGCTGAGTGCCCAGACTCCGATTATGGCCGTTAGCATGCCAACACCATACAGGCCGAGAATCTTGCCGAAAGCAGCAGCAGGACTACCAGGGTTCGGGGTGACGACTTTCAGGTTGTTCATACCGAACCAGCCAGCGAACGCAAGCGGAATCAGGAAAACCAGCCAGATGAAACCTGCGTTCTGAATCCAGGTGTCGGTGCCGGCTTCAATACGGCCAATCAGGGTGCCACTGGGGGATTGAAGCGCCAACGGATCACCGGCCAGAGCGCCGAAAACGCCGACGGTCATCACCAGTGGAATCAGTACCTGCATGGTAGTCACGCCGAAGTTGCCGAGGCCAGCGTTCATTCCCAAGCCGTAGCCCTGTTTACTCTTCGGGTAGAAGGAGCTGATGTTGCTCATGGAGCAGGCGAAGTTGCCGCCACCGATACCGGAGAGAAGTGCAAGAGCCTGGAAAACGATGAACGGAGTGTCTGGATTCATCAGAGCAATGCCGGTGCCCGCGGCGGGGATCATCAACAAGGCTGTGGTCAGGAAGATGGTGTTACGCCCACCGGCAATCTTGATCATGAACGACGCCGGTATCCGCAAGGTGGCGCCAGACAGACCGGCAATGGCCGAGAGGGTGAAAAGCTGTTCAATGCTGAAGGCGAACCCCAGGTTCTTCATTTGGGTGGTGATCATTCCCCACATCAGCCATACCGCAAACCCCATCAACAGGCTGGGAATGGATATCCACAGGTTGCGGGAGGCAATGTGTTTGCCTTCCCGTTCCCAGAATTCTTCACTTTCGACATCCCAGTGCTCGATGTCGGCGTTGGTTTTAGCCATAACAGTACTCCTCGGTTAGCGTGCCCTGTGCCGCATTGGGCGCGGTTTCCGGGCTTCTCGACACCATTGTGCAAAGTGAAGCACCTGTTCAATCATGACATTGGTCAAGGCAAAGGTTGTGCGGAGACAGGTCTATTTAAAGTCCTTCAAAAAGTAAGGGGTTATGGTATTTAAATCTTTATTTTTCAAATGGATGTGAGAGGAATATCACCAAGTGGGTAATCATCTTCGCGATTGGCGCAGGAGAGGTAGCCACTCATTTCCTGCGGTTTTTCGCATGCTTAGCGAGAATGCAGAGCCTCAGGGTTACCCACAAATAGGCCAGTGCCCAGAAGCTGGCCGAGAGCCATAGCAACTCAGGTGCGCCGAATGGTAATTCACCGGCCATAAACCGAGTGGTAGCAGCTCCCACGACAAGCGCTGCGATAGAAAAGACCTCACCTGCAGCAGGTGCTTTGCGATGGCTTCGTTGCCAGGCCAGGCGAAGCATTACGCTGGTAGATAAAGTACCCAATGCCCCGATCGTAATCAGGTGCAGCGACGGAGCCAGCGCTGTGCCGCGCAGCAGTGCAATGCCGGTAGCCAGGGTGCCAATGGCGAGCCAGAGATAACCCGCAGCCAGAACCAGCAAATCCGGCCGCTCAGGGCATAGCCAGAGCTTCCAGCGCAGGGTGCGCAGGGTGATAAGGCCTGACGCGACCACCAGCAGGCTGCCGGTGATCGGGTTCGCGGCGGGAAACGCCACCAGAAAAACCGAGCAACCCAGCACAACAATCAGCATACCCTCAATACGCGGCTGAACGCGGGCCTCCAGAAGTACGCCTTTCTTTTCCAGAGTGCCTGCGACCGCCGGCGCTATGATTCGCCCTGCCATAAACGTCATCAGCAGTAGCAGCCCCGTGATGGCTGAATGCATGAGCTTGAATGGGCCAGGCCACCGGTGTGTGTGCGGCAAATTCACGGCGGTAGAGAGCCAGAAAGCGACCGCAAGCAGGCAGATCAGCAGGATGAGAGGGCCGACCATCTTGTTGCGCCATTTTTTTGCGGCGTTAAAGCGCGGCACCACATGCCAGGCGAGCAGCAGAGCAAATGCAGGGCCCAGAAGCTGGGCCAGAAGGGTGTCCGGAAAGAAAATCCAGCTCAGTCGTGCTGCCAGCCAGAGAGCAAAAAGCGGATAAAGCACTGCAGCAGTTTGAGGGCCGAGGGTGTAGCCCGCCACCAGGGCCAGCGCAAAACCGAAAATCAGTTCGTGCCCATGCCCAGCACCTAGCAGCCCCGCAGGCCATCCGGTTCCGGACCACACTGCCCATATAGAAAGCGGAACCGATATTGCGGCCAGCAGGCTTGCGGCAGGGAAAAACAGCCAAAAAGCTTGAGGTTTTTGCTTACGCCTGTTGTCTGACTTGTTCAAGATCATCCCGGTCAATTGACGGTTTGGCGTGAGGCGCCTAAAAAGAATAAATGAAAACCATAATAATATTGCAGACGCAGTCTCGGGAGGCAAATGTCTCCGCCAGAGACAAAGGAGGTCCATCATGAACGTTTCAAGCTTGCTTAAACTGCCGTTTTCCAGCAATGGAGGTTGGGGCGAACTTCAGCGTAGACAGCTTTCCATACCCATGCTCGCCTGGTTCATTGTGGTGCCCATGTCGCTTTTGCCACCCGTGATGCTTTACTACGCCGGAACCCATTACGGCGATGATTTCATTGCCGGGTTCGCAGGTAAGGAGTGGCGCTTCATTACCACCATTCTTTTTCTTGCGGAATTGCTGACGTTTTTTGTGATGGGGTGGCTGATTCATGCCGTGGCGGAAAGCCACAAGCTGGAAGTCAGTTACAACAACGCTTATCTGCTTGCCGCCATAGCACCGCTGCCACTGTGGCTTTCGTCGCTGGCGTTGCTTGTGCCCTCCGTGGCATTCAGTGTGATCGTCGTCCTGGCCGCGATGGCGCTGTCATGCACTCTAGTATACCAAGGCCTTAGATCCGTGTGCGGTCGCACTCAGGACGACGTTCTCACCATGTCCGCAACCTACACCATTATGGCGGCTTCCTTGCTTGCCTGGGTTCTCCTGTTGGCTATGGTTTGGGCGTACTGATTGTGGCGCTTGAGGTCAGTTGGCCTGTGGGGCCGTGAAAAGCCCCGCATGATCAATAAACTGGCCTTGCCCCCGGTTATTCATGGCGTTCTTCATGGTTTCGGGGATGGAGATTTTTTCAAAGGTTTCCGGATGGACTGCCACGCCAATCATTTCGCCCTTGGCCAGGAACTGTCGAGTCTGCGCGTTGCGGATGATTGTAGTCAGCTCGAAAGAAGTGTTGCCCAGGTGGGTTGTGCTAACGGATAGTTCCAGTTTGTCACGATAGCGGGCAGGCGCTTTCCACTCAATGGTAAGTTTGACCACCTGATAGTCAAAAACGCTTTCCAATAAAGGCTCCTGAGCACCGACAAAGTAAAGGAACTCGGTGGCGGCCAGCTCAATGTAATCCCCATAACGGGCGTTAAAAACCACTTGTTGGGCATCACATTCGCTGTACCGAACCTGCATGAAATACCTGAACGGCTGATCAGCCGAGTACTCTTGTTCAGGCGCTTCCTGTGATTGTGTCATCGCTGCTTTCCTTGTTCTTGAGAATAATGTGCCTACCAGGTGTCGATCATTGGGCGCCGCCGGCCTTTGCTCAACGCAGCTGTTGCTATCAAGCAGCGTACAAATTAAAGCATGAACGTCGTAGGAGCGCAGTCGGTTTTCTGGAAGCCTGAAAAATTTTGATTTAACCGTTCACAGCTTCGAAAGCGTGACTAAAAAAGTGAATGTAAGTTCAATTGATCGGCATCAAGGTTTTGTTTTATAAAGTAGAAATAATATGTGTAAAGATCTGAAAGTTTGCAGGATGTTCGCTGGACTGATTAAATCCTGTTAATTACAGTTCGGGTCTGTTGTGGATGAGCTTTGTAGGGAATGAGCTTGTCGTTCCACCTCAACCATCCGATTGACGCTCAAAATCGTTGGTTCCTAGGGCATGGATGGCCGAATAATGGGGTTGCTCCCTAAAATGGATTTTAAACGTGAAATACAAGTTGCCGGGGTTTGTAGTTTCCGGAATTTTGCTCGTCTGCCTTTTGTCGCAGAATGTCCAGGCTCAGTCAGTCGAGCAAATCGGGGAAACTGTCAGGAAACAGCAGTTGGAAATTCGTGAACAGCAGGACAAACTGCAGCGCGAAAAGCTTCAGCGTGAACTCGATAATGATTTTCAGCAGTTAGCTCCACCTTCGCCAAAACCGCCCGAACCCGAGACTGTCGGCCCCTGCTTCGACATCATCTCCATCACTTTTCAGGGACTTCAGGATTTACCTGATGATCTGATTAATGAGATCGAGTTAAAGGCCCGGCCTTTTCTTGATCAGTGCCTCGCACTCGCCCAACTCTCCGATCTGATTGAGCAGTTAAACAGGCTATTCCTGGAACGTGGCCTGGTAACCACGCGAGCCTTCCTGCCTGAGCAATCGCTTAATGGCGGTGAGCTTAAAATTCGTATTGTGGTGGGTGAAGTTCAGGGCTATGAATCAGATTCGCTGACACCCCGCAACATTCACTGGGCGTTCCCACTTGACGCTGGCGACGTTCTTAACCTCCGCGACATCGAGCAAGGGCTTGATCAGATAAACCGGCTGCGCTCCAACAACGCGACGATTGATATGTTGCCCGGCGATAAACCGGGCCAAACGATTGTTAACGTTAAAAATAACCAGAATTTCTGGCTCGGTGCGCGGATGTCTCTGGAGGGCGACAGCATCGAGCAGGGCGACGATTATCGTGGCAGATTGGATGTGTTTGCGGATGACTTGCTGGGAATAAACGATGCTTTGATTATCAATGGTAACCAGTCACTGGCAGAGAAATCCCATTCACAATCATATGGTTATGGCGTCGATTACTCATTTCCGTGGCGCTACAACCTGTTCACGTTGAGTGGCAACCAGTTCAATTATGAAAACATTGTGCAGGGCACCAACCGCACGTTTGTCGTGAGCGGCGACAGCCAGGTTATTGATGCCAGCGCGAACCGGACGCTCTACCGGGGGCAGAGCACCAAGCTCGACGGACTGGTCGGGCTGGCTTCCAAAACGACAAATAATTATATCGAGGACGCCCGTATTGATGTTTCCAGTCGTCAGCTGTCGATCGGACGTGTCGAGCTTCGGATCAAGCAGTTTATTGGTCAGGACATGACGGCCTTTGCCAGCCTGGCGGCTGAGCATGGTTTGCGAGTTCTGGGCGCCGATGACGACAGGCAGGGCGGATTTCCAGACGACGCTCAGTTTCGGAAGTATCGCTTTTACGGTGCGCTCACTAAACCGCTTTGGCGCTGGAATGTCGGGTTGACGGGGCAGTACCAGTACAGCCCTGATCGATTGTCGGCGTCCGAGCAAGTCCTTGTGGCCAGTTCTTCGTTGATAACCGGTTTCAGCGACTATAGTCTTGCAGGCGATAGCGGCGGCTGGCTAAAGCTGGATATTGGCAGCCCCTATGTCGCTCTCCGCTTTATCCCCGGCTTTCACACCAACCTGGCATTTTCACTTCTGAAGGGGTGGGTGCCACACCGTTCTGACAGCCAACCTCAACACGGCTCTGCCAGCGCTGCCCAGATCGCTTTTACAGTTGTGGGGCAAGGTCTGTCGCTGAATCTTCAGGTGGGTAAGCGGCTTGAAGCCCCGTCTTACAACCAAATAAAAGCGGATGTTCCCGACGTTGGACTGACTCTGTCTTACAGCATCTAATAATCATTGTTCATACCAGGAAGTAGAACTGTGAAATCCTATTACCGCCCTCTCAGCATCTTTCTCGCCCTTCACATGGCATTTGCGCCATTGTATGGAGTCGCCTCAGATCTGTCAGTCGATGCCAACGCGCCGGCGTCGCAACAACCCATCCTTGATCGCGCCGGCAACGACGTACCCATCGTCCAGATTACTCGCCCAACCGATGCGGGAGTCTCGATGAACCGATATGGGAGCTTCAATATCGGTGGGGACGGCCTGATATTGAATAACGCCAGTCAGGCAATCCAAACCCAGCTTGGCGGCTATATCGAAGGTAATCCCAACCTGCATGGTAGCGCCAGTGCTGGTTTGATCGTCAATCAGGTCGGCGGCAATCTTCCATCGGAACTCAGGGGCTACGCCGAAGTTGCAGGGCGCAGTGCTGAGATTATTATTGCGAACCCGAATGGCATCACCTGTGATGGCTGTGGCTTTATCAATACACCCAGAGGCACGCTGACCACCGGTGTTGCTGGACTCAGAAGCGATGGCAGTCTGGGCGACATCAGGGTCAGGCGGGGGCTGATTCGAATTGATGGCAAGGGTATCAACGCAGCGAATATTGACCGGCTAGACTTGCTTGCACGCGCTATAGAAGTCAATGCGGATCTCTATGCCCGGGATCTCAATGTGGTGACTGGCAGTAATGCAATTGATTACCGCACGCTTGCAGCAGAAGCGATCAAGGGCCAGGGAGAGTTGCCCCGTGTCGCTCTGGATGTCTCCGGCTTAGGAGGCATGTATGCGAATCGCATCTTTATGGTGGGCACTGAGAAAGGTCTGGGCGTCAATAGCGAAGGCGTGATCGCGACGTCTACTGGGAATCTTCAGCTCTCGGCTGACGGTGCGTTGCGTTTGGGTGCGACGCATTCCGCGGGTTCAACCAAGTTAATCTCAGAATCTTCCGATATCGCGTTTCATGGGCCGGTCAGTAGTGACGGGTCACTAAACGCCAAGGCGCATGGCACGATTGCCATAAATGGCAGTGCGGGCGCTCAGGCAGAAGTTGACCTCAGCGCCGGGACGATTGTGGTAGATGAGGCGGGCCATCTCTATTCCGGGTTTGACTCAACCGGCGCGCGTACCGGTAACGGCAAGTTGGTGGTTTCCTCCGATCAGCTGACCAATTCGGGACAAATTGTGGGCCGTCAGCTCGCAATTTCAGGCGTTTCACTGAAAAACACCGGAGATTTGCGCCAGTCAGGAGAGGGAAGTGCGCGATTTGATCTCAGTGGAGTCTTTACAAACCAGGGCAAGATACTGGCAGATGGCGAAAACACCACCATCAGTGCGGCCAGCCTAGAAAATGCAAACGGCGCATCTATTGGTCAGGCCAGCACCGGCAACCTGACGTTGGATATCGCAGAGTCACTCAACAATAAGGGACAGCTTGCCAGCAACGGCGATATCAGTATAAGCGCCGCTCAGATCGACAATCGGCAGGGATCGGTTCTCGGCGGGCAGATATTGTCCGTTCAAGCGGGTGTTTTGAACAATCGCAGCGGCGAGTTGGCTTCACTGCACACGCTGAAAGTAGACGCGACTGATATCGACAACGGGACTGGGTCGATCAAAGCAAATGACCGGCTCGAACTGGCAACGCAGGCCTTCACCTACGAAGGCGAGATTGATTCCGCCTCTATCGCTATTACCAGCACCGGCCCCGTGACAGTGAACAGCATCGATGACTGGCGAACAAGCGGCGACCTTGAAATCAGTACCTCAGGTGATGTTGATTTGGAAGGAAAGCTTCAGACCGCGGGTGATTTGCAGGTTGAGGCCGCCGGGCTATCCATTGGCTATCAAGGGTTGGCTGCAGCACAAGGAAATGTTGATGTTAATCTCAGTGGCACACTTGAAAACAGGAACCGGCTCAGCGCGGCCCAGGCCCTTTTTATAGAGGCGAATCGGGTTGATAACTACAAGGATTTGGGAGGACGTCGGGCAACAGTCTCTGCCGACCGAATTGCGAACCGGGGGTTACTGTTTGGCTTGGAAAGCCTTGATCTTCGGGCCAATCACATTGAAAACGAAATGGGCGGATTGTGGAATTCCAGCACAGAAACCGCTGAAATTTTCACATTCGGCGACCTCACGATGGAAGGCCGTGAGGCAGGCAGCCGAGCACGAGTGATCCGAAATCGTCAGGGGCTGATGCGCGCCGAGGGCGATATCACTATTAATACCGACAGCCTGGAGAACCTGGGCGACTGGACGCCCGGTGGCACAGTAACCCAGACAGGACCCTACGAATACAGTGAAAGCGCCGCTTGCTTTGCTGACCCGCGTACGTGCATGGGCAAGTACGAGCGGACCTTTAAAACACAGACCGTTAAAGAAGTCCCCCTGGTGGAGGATCACTCCCCGGCCAGCCTGATCGCGGGCGGCCGCTTGGCGGGCCATGCTACTAGCCTGATAAACCGCTACAGCTACATTGGTGCTGGTGACTCAATCGCGCTGGAAGGCGATGAACTCAATAACACCGCCGTCGTCGATGAAGTTGGTGTCACGACTACCCGCCATAGTCGTTATTGGAAAAAGATCTCCACAGGGGCATTCGGAACCAATCATAAAAACGTTGTACGCGACGACGATCCAGTCGTCATAAAATCAACAGAGAACGTAACCCTGGCGGGCGCGACCATTGAGTCCGCCGGCAATGTCAGCCTGAACTTTGCAGGAAAAATCAACAACGGCACGCTGACGGATCATGTGTCTGCGGTCAGCCAGACTGGGCTGTCTAGTGCACCAGACACCACAGCATTAGGCGGCAGTGGTGTTTCCGTAGACGCGGGCACCTTGGATGGGGCGGTCGTTGATCCGCTTGCACAAGACAATTTCCACCTACCGGACAGCTCCGGGCTATTTGTCATTAATGACAATCCCGATCACCCGTATCTGATCGAAACCAATCCACTACTAACAGACTATGCCAGCTTCACCAGTTCTGATTATCTGCTGGGTCGTCTGAATTGGGATGGCGCGCAATACATGCGCCGTATCGGTGATGGCTTTTATGAGCTGACCTTGGTTGAGCAGAGCCTCCAGGCACGAACCGGCAGCCGCTTCCTGGATGGCCAAGGGGGCATGGCCATGTTTCAGCAACTCATGGATAACGCTGTCCTCACCAAGGACGACTTGAATCTTACGGCCGGTGTGGCCCTGACGAAAGACCAGGTCAATCGTCTGACCCGCAGCATGATCTGGATGGAAACCCGTGTGGTTGATGGTCAGGAACTGCTGGTGCCGATTGTCTACCTTTCGGCCGGCCAAGACCTGGCGTACGACAATGGCGCATTAATCGCAGGGCGCGATGTGTCCATTACCGCCAACTCGGGTGTGGTCAACGCCGGCGTCATCAATGCATTGGGTGCACTCACGATTTCCAGTAAAAAAGGCGGCCTGACGAACCGTGAAGGCCGGTTGCAGGCCAGCCGGCAGGTGGACATCAATGTCGCGCGGGATATCGTGAACCAAAGTGGCAAGATCACGGGCAGCGACATCCACATAAGTGCTGGTGGGGACATCCAGAACGAGACCCTGGTGAACAATGCCGGCAGCCTCGACAGTTTTGCGATCAGCCGAAAAGGCCGGGATGCGTCGATTGCCGCAGACAAGACCCTCGAAATGAATGCGGCCGGCAATGTTATCGACCGGGCGGGCAAACTCCAGGCCGGCGAAGATCTTGCTATAGCCGCTGGCGGCGATATCCGCTTTGACAGCCAGAAGCAGATCACCGGTTTCAATGTCGGCAACAGCAATAGTAACCAGTCTCTCCAGCGCACGGAGCACCTCGCCAGCTCCGTCAACGCCGGTGGCGACCTCTCACTGAACGCGGGCAGTGACATTGCGATTCAGGGTGCTCAAATCACCGCCGCGAACGATGCGGATTTGCAGGCCCAGGGCGATATTGATGTTCTCGCCGTGGCCGACACCCGTCATGCAGAGCTGCATTATCGCGAAAAATCCCGCGGACTAGGATCCGACAAACAGATGGACGCAACGTCCGATAGCCTCGTCCACAAAGGGGCGGGCGTGACAGCCGGCGGTAACCTTACCCTGGCCTCCGGCACAAACCTGCAAGTCTACGGCTCAAAATTGCAGGGTGGAGACGACGTTCGAATCGCGGCGGGTGGCGATATAAAGCTCATCGCTGCAGTTGATCAGCAACAGGAGAGCGTCCGCAAAACCGAAGAGAATAGCGTACGGCGCAAGGACGAGGTTCGTGGCTACCACCGTGAATCTGACGTGGGTGCTCTGGTGGCCAGCGGCGGCGATCTTCACCTGGACAGCGCCGGAGACATACAGGTCACCGGTTCCGACCTGGTTGCCAGCGAGCGCCTCCAGATCGGTGAAAGCCTGGTTGAGCGCACGGGCGACGAATACAAGACGGCGTCTGGCGACAACGTCAAAAACCTCACGGTCGATGCCCTGGCGTTGAACAACGAAGAGTGGGTGGAAAAAAGCCGGAGCTTCACCGGTATCGTGAAAGCCATCGCGAAGGTGGCGGCCTATACCATTGTCGGTGTGATGGGTGTGGGAGCAGACACGCCCGCTATCGAGCTCGGCAGCCGGGAAGCGGATCGGGTTCAGACGTTGAGCCACCAGGGATCAGCGCTTGTCGCGAACGATATCAGCGTAAATGTTGACGACGACGCTCGATTTGTGGGCGCCAATGTGTCCGCTGCGGATACGTTCACTGTCAACGCCGACACTATACAGGTTGATGCGGTTGCCAATACCACGTCTGAAACTCACGTTTCCGAAAAGGAAACCGTTAAGGGCCTGGGAGCCGCCCTGGATCGGGATCAAGTTCGTGTAGGCGGCATTGAGGAGCGCAAGGAACAGTCCAGTCATACCCAGGTCACCACGCAATGGCAGGGCAGCCAGATATCGGCCGCAAATATTGAGTTGAACGCTGACAACAGCATTCAGATTTTGGCCTCTGATGTTGCCAGTACCGGCGACATCGACCTGCAGGCTGGCAACAGCATTCAAGTGAGCGGGCGACAGGATACCCAGACCACAACAGACAGCCGCCATACCGAAATTCGAACCACAAGCGTCGGAGTCAAGAATGCGTATGTCGACGCCGCGTATGCGCTTAAGGCCATCGAAGACGCGCGACAGGGCGTGAATGACGCCAGGAAAGCGCTCAATGCCGCAGAGAATAAGGTTGCGCAGGGTAAAGTCCGCGAGCAGGATCTGAAATACTACCGCGCCAATCTGGCCGCCGCGACAGCCAATCTGGCCCAGGCGGGAATAGCGTTCGTAGCAGCCGGTGCCACCGCCGCCGCCACGACCGGGACAGCTGGGTTTTACGCCACAGGGAGTGCTGAGCGCACGACACTCGACAGCTCCCGAACTGAGCAGTCTGCAAGCTGGAACGGCAGCCAGCTCCTTGCCGGTGGCAACGTTTCACTGAACAGCGGCGAAGACATTGGCATCGTGGGGTCGGATGTCGCCGTCAACGGCAAGCTTTCCATCGACAGCAAGAACGTCAGCATAGTGGCCGGCACGGATGCCCTTGCAACAACCTCATCAAGCGATGAATCCAACCAAAGCCTGACCGTAAGCTATGGTGCCCAAGGCCTCAGCGGCAGTGCTAATGCAGGCTATCGCAATTCCGACTCTGATGGCTCAAGCCTGACCTACCG